>Ga0209925_1000417_pt1 | contig 21998 bp, 17 predicted proteins | sample SalPonR2_A_D1_MG_FD_185702 | JGI IMG/M metagenome (GOLD analysis project Ga0209925, IMG submission 185702) | Salt pond soil microbial communities from South San Francisco under conditions of wetland restoration - Salt Pond MetaG R2_A_D1_MG... ... | reverse complement strand
TTGAGAAAAAATATAAAAGAGAAAAAAGTTTCAGAAGATGAATTAAATAATTTATCTAAAGAAAAAAATAATATAGAAAAAGAATTTGACAATATTAATAGAGATTATATCAATATAGAAAAAAAGAAAAAACTGTTTGAAAAAAATCAGCAACTTTTATTTGAGTACAAAAATGCCAATAAAACAGCAGAAAAAATAAAAGATAAATTACCTGCTTTCAAAAAAGCAGGGAGTATCTCATTTTTTTTATTCATGATTTTTTTGATATTAACAGGTTTTAATTTCAATACTGTGTTTGTGGTAGGAAGTGGTATTTTTTTATTAGTTTCCGTTATATTAGGATATATATATTTTGATAAAAATAAGAAACTTTTAAGAAGGGATAATTTATTTGTAGATTTAAAAACTGTATTAAGTAGATATGTTGAAAAAAGTTTGAATAAAGATAATATAACATTTGTCTTTAATAAGATAAAAGAAGAGTATGAAGATATAAAAGAAAGATATGAGGATAAATTAAGAGATAAAAAGTTAATAGAGCAAAGATATAAAGAAAAAAAGAATAAGATACAAAATATTGATAAACTTATATTAGAATTAAGAACCGAGCTGAGTATAGAATCAGTTGATAATATTATGAAACGGATTGATAAATTTGATCAAAAATATGAAAAATCTAAAAATGAATTTACTACTTTAAAAGCCAAAAAAGAGAATATAGTAGAAAATATAAACATGCTTGAAAATGAATATTTAAAATTACAAAAAGATATTAAGAGTTTTAAAGCTGATAAAGAAGAAATTCTAAATAAGTCAGAAGTAGAAAACTTGGCAAAATACCATAAATTGTTGAAAAGAAAACAAAAAATTACTGAAGAAATAAAAATAGATATAAATAGGATAAATACGAAATATGGAGAGAATATTAATTACAGTTTAGATAATATAGAAAAAATTATTAAAAATTTTAAAGATATAGTTGATAATTACAAAAAATATAAAGATAAGGCTCTAAATTACAGTTTTTCAGAGGAAAAATATAATAAAATAAAAAATAAAATCAATGATATTGAAGAAAAAATTCAAACAATTGAAGAAGAGATATCTTCTTTTAGCGAAATTTTAAAAGATATTGAAAGACAGGTAAATAATGAGATTTTAATAAATGAAAAACGGTATCTTTATTGTGAGACTGTGGTAGAGTTAGAAAGTATAAAGGATAAGTTGAAAAGTTTTATAAAGAAGTATACAGATAAATTTAAAAACTGCAAAAAAGCAATTGATATAATGAATAAAATTGAAGATGAGGAAACAGAAAGAGTCTCTGAACTTTTTGGTGAAAATACCAATGCTGTTAATTATTTTAAAAAGATAACATCCAACAGTTTTGAAGAGATTATATTTGATAAAGAAAGTATAAAGATTAAGGTAAAAGATAAAATGGGGAAAATCTTAGATCCTGAGCAACTTTCTGGAGGAACAATTGATCAGCTATATTTATCAGTAAGACTTGCAATGGGAATGAAGATATTTAATGACAGTAAAGTTTTTTTCTTATTTGATGATCCATTTATAAAATCAGATATAGATAGACTAAAAACTCAGCTTGATATTTTATTTAAACTTGCTGATGAGGGGTTTCAGTTCTTTTATTTCAGCGCAAAAAAAGCAGTACTTGATTTTGTTGAAAAATCTAAAAATTCTGAAATAGTTAGTATTTATAAACTATAATTATATTATAAGTTGACAAAAGGCTTTAGTCCTTTATTATCTCACTCAAGCACTTGTAGAAATTTAATGAAAGGAGTTTATATGAGTAAACCAAAAAAAGGTGATGTAGTAGTTGTTAATTATACAGGTAAATTAAAGAAAAATGGTGGAGTTTTTGATTCTACAAAAGATAAGGACCCATTTGAATTTGAAATTGGTCAAAAAGTAGTTATACCAAAATTCGAAGAAACTGTTAAAGGTTTAGAAGAGGGAGAATCAACAACAGTTGAAATTAAATATGAGGATGCATATGGTGAATACAGGGAAGATTTAAAATTTGAATTTGAAAAAGATAAATTACCTGAAGAGATGGAGCCATCAAAAGGCCAGACACTTCAGTTTAAAGATAAAGAGGGGAATCCTTTTTATGCAACAGTAAGAGAAATTAAAGAAGAGAAACTGCTTTTAGATCCCAATCACCCACTTGCTGGTAAAGATTTAATCTTTGATATTGAATTAGTTGAAATAAAGTAATAATAAAATACAAATAAAAAATAAATATTGAAAAGCCCTTGAAAAAGGGCTTTTTAAATTAATTTTTCGATAAAATTAACTGAAAAAGTAATCGCATTTTCACAAATTTCTCTACGTTTTTTATTAGCTTTTTCTTCATTATCGGGTAAATCGGCTAAAAGGTCTTCACATCTCTTGTATCCGGTTTCTTCTGAAAAATTTTGAGTAAATTTGTCGACAGTTTTACTGAAAAATTCTTGATTCATATTTCTTGATAAAAGTCCAATAATGAATAATCCAGCTGTTAATGCCCCACAGGCTTCATGGCAGCATAATCCTCCTCCATAAGCAGCTAATGCCCTTTTTATCTGGTCTTTGTTTAAATCAACAATATCTTCAAAAGTAAGAGCAACTGTTTGTGCACAGGAATTTTCATTAAATAATTTCATAGCTTTTTTAATTCTGGTCATAGATCCTCCTTTAAATTCTTAATGAAAGACAGCTTAATCCTCCATCTATTTTTTTAAATTCTGAAGTACTTACTTTTAGAACCTTAAAACCTCTTGCTTTTATTTTTTTTAATGTTTTTGGATATCCATCCGGCATTATAATAAAATCATTAATGTTGATACTGTTAGCTGAGTATATCTCATCATCATCAACAAAAATAATATTATATTTCTCAAACTGAGTATAATTTTTAAATGTTGTTGATGCTAATATATAATTATTTCCCAGATATGAAATTCCTGTTTTTAGGTGTAATAAGTTTTTAATATTTACAAAGTTCACATTATAATTAAAATTTTCAAGAATATTTTTCAGCTGAATTGCACCTTCTTTATTTGTTCTTTCAGATATTCCAATATAAAAATCTTGTTCAATTTGAAGAACATCCCCTCCATCAAGAGTTCCTGGGGAATTAATTTTAAAAATGTTAGTATAAAAATTCTCAAGCTCTTTAATTATAAACTTTTCTTCTCCTTTTCTGCTTTCTGTGCCTATGTTTGTAATAATTGCACATTCATCAGTTAATACTGCAGTATCTTCTACAAAACAGCTATCGGGATATTTTTCTAAAGGATTTAAAATAGATATCAAACTTACATTACATTTTTTTAATGCCTGAATGTAATTTTCATGTTGAATTAAAGCTTTTTTATAATCCGGTTTCTCATTTTTGGATGAAATTCCATTTATAATTGTTTTAGCAGGTATTCTAACAATTACAGTGTTAATCATATTTCTCCTTTTAATTTTGCTTATAAATTATTCTAACAAATATTATTTATATAACAATAAAAGATTTTAAAAAAACGAAACTTGAAAAATTAAATTAATGAGTCATACTGTTATTAATAGGAGGGATATTATTAAAAGTAAAAAGAATAAGAAACTTCCTTTCATTATAACTGTATCCTACTTGTTATCGTTTCTTACAATTAGATTACTCGTTACAATAGCTGGATCAGCACAAACAGGTTTTGCTAAAGCTGTAAGAGAAGGACCGCCGGGAGTAAATTTTTATATTGGTAGAAATATTATTCTTTTTGGGTATCATATCCACCATTTCTATTTTGGTATTATTTTAATTGCTATAGCTGGATGGTTATCACTTGTTAAAAATTATCGAAAAAAAAATATAAATAGATTAGGTGTCATGTATGGTATTGGATTGGGACTTCTAATGGATGAGATAGGTCTTCTGCTTACATGGGGAGATTATTATTCTGATTTAAGTTATCTTTTAAGTATATTTTTGCTTGGAGTGTTTTTAAGTATCTTATATTTTCCCTCTTTCTGGAAACAATTCAAACGTGAACATAAAGAAGATAAGGATTCTTTTCTTTTTAAAAAATTTGATCTTTTTATAAAAATATCTGATTTTTTAAGTTTAAAACTGGAAAAAACTGATAAATTAAGAACTATAATAGTAGGGTTAGCTTATATTGTAGTAGGAATTCTTATTTTAATTTATCCAAGATTTATAATTTACTGGATAGCTGGACTTTTCATGCTTCAGGGAATTTCATTAATAGTAAAAAATTACAGCTGATACTCAGTTGATTGTAATCAAAATTTAAAAATAAATTATTTATAGTGGCATTTTCTATGGTTTATCTTATCCAGGTATTGATAATATGATTTATAATCTAATTCTTGTTAACATCTGATTTGTAAAATAAAATAATACATTAGAATATTCTGAAACCTGATATTATTGACATTTTACATTAACTATCATTATCAACGAAGATAGTATCTCCCACTTGACAAATTAAAATTTAATGTTATATTTAGAACAAGGAACTAAATAAACTATAATAGTGTAATTGGTATATAAAGGAGATTCTATGAAATCTGAAACTAAAAAAGAATTAATTATAAGAAAATCTAGAGATTTATTTATGAGAAAAGGTATAAGTAGAGTTACAGTTAAAGAAATAGCAGATAATTGTGGTATAAGTAAAAAAACAATATATAGCTATTTTGATGGAAAAGATGAATTAACATATGAAGCAATAAAAGAGTTTCTGGAAAATGTTGATGATAAGATTGAAGATATTAAAAATAATGACACACTAGATTTTTTTGGAAAAATTAAAGAATGGTTAAAATTTGCAAAAGTTAATTTGTTTAAGATGAGACAGGAGTTTCTTGAAGATATTCAAAAAAAACATTCCGAATTATGGGATATGATAGAAGAAACAAGAAAAAAAAATATCAATGATTTACTTTATATAATTATAAAACAGGGTCAGGAAGAAGGACTTGTAAGAAAAAATGTAAATATTGAATTTTTTATTTCACTTTTTTATAGAAATATTGTTATATTAACTGACTCAGAATTTGTTTACAAATCAGGTTCATCACTAAAAATTTTGATTAATAATTTTATTGATTTATTTTTAAATGGAATTTTGATTGATAGAAAAAAAATTACGATAGATTAAATTAGGAGGTAACATGAAAAAGATTAAATATTTATGTATGATATTAATGATTATTGTTATATTTTCCTGTGCAAAAAAAAGTAAACTGGAATATTCTGGCACAATTGAGAGTGTGCAGTATGATTTAAGTTCAGAAACTACAGGAAAAATTATGAAAATAATGAAGAAAGAAGGGGATAAAGTTAAAAAAGGCGAATTGTTAATGATAATTGAACATAAAATCCTTGATTTGAAACTTGATAATGCAAGAAACTCATTAGAATCAGCAAGGGAAAATTTTATAAGCTCAAAAAAAAATTATAAAACAATGAAAAAAACTTACAGTCGAATTTCAAATTTATTCAAACAAAAAAGTGTATCACAAAGTAAAATGGATGAAACTGAGAGTAAATTTGTTCAGGTCAGATCAGCATATAAAATAGCAAAATCAAATTACAAAAAAGTGATTAATGAAATAAAGATAATAAAAGAACAGATAAAAAATTGTTATATTAGATCACCAATAGATGGGTTAATTGTTGAAAAAATCAATGAAAAAGGGGAATTTGTAAACCCGGGATCTCTTGTATATACAGTTTCTGATATTAAAAATATGGAAGTTTATATATATATTCCTGAAAAAGATTTAGGGTATTTGAAAGTGGGGCAAGAAGTAAAAATATTTTCTGATACCTATCCAGAAAAAGGATTTAATGGAAAAATATATTATATTTCTGAAGAGGCTGAATTTACACCAAAAAATGTTCAGACAAAAGAAGATAGGGTTAAATTAGTCTTTAAGATTAAAATTAAAGTCAAAAACGAAAATAGAATTCTAAAATCAGGGATGCCATGTGATGTTAAAATAAAATTAGAGAATGATGTATAACTATGAATGATATTGTCAAAATAGATAAATTAAAAATACGATTTAAAGATTTAACAGCAGTTAATAATATTACTTTAAATATTAAAAAGGGAGAAATGTTTGGTTTTATTGGACCCGATGGAGCTGGAAAAACAACTATTATAAGAACACTGTGTGGAATAGTAAAAGAATTTAATGGTAAGGTTGAAATGTTTGATTTTAATCTTCGCTATAATAATGAAAAAATAAAAAAAAATATTGGATATCTTTCACAAAATTTTAGTCTATATCGTGATTTAACAGTAGATGAAAATATTGAATTTTTTGCAGAGATCTATGAAATAAAGGATTTTAAAAAAAGACGAAAAGAATTGTTACAATTTACAAAAATGGGTGATTTTAGAAATAGAAAAGCAGGTAATTTATCTGGAGGAATGAAGAAAAAATTAGCCTTAGCATGCACTCTAATACATAGACCAAAAATTATATTTCTCGATGAACCAACAAATGGTGTTGATCCTGTATCAAGAAGAGAGTTTTGGGAGATTCTATCCCAGCTTATAAGAGAAAGAGTAACAATTGTAATGAGTACGCCATATATAGATGAAGCCGAAAGGTGTTCAAGAGTGGCACTTTTAAATCAAGGCAAATTATTAAGTCTTGATAAACCGGAAAATTTAAAGAAAAGTTTAGACAAGTTCATTTTTGAAATTATTTTAAATGATGTTAGAAATGGATATAATTTATTGAAAAATTTAAATGGAATAGATAGTGTGCAGTCTTATGGTGATAGATTACATGTATTCTTATTTGAAAAAGATAAAAAAATGATAAATAAAATAAATAAAATTCTTAAAAAAAATAATATCTCAATAAAGAATCAGGAATATATATCACCAGCTCTTGAAGATGTATTTATTGATTATCTTAAAAAATATAAGGAGGAATAATGAGAAAATATCTGATGATACCTATTGCTCTATTATTAATTAATAATTTAATACTTGCTGATAATATAAAGTTATCAATTGAAGATGCATTAACAATTGGTATTGAAAATAATAAAACAATAAAAATTTCAAAAAAATCTATTAGAGAAAGTGAAAAAAAATATAAAATTTCAAAATCTAAATTGTATCCAAAAATATCTATAAATTCTTCATATCTAAAAATAAAACAACAAAATGAATTTGGTTTTGTTAACCCATTAACTTCAGAGAAGATAATTGTTTCACCGGAATTTGATACTAAAATAACAAATACTTTAAGCTTGAATCAGGTTATCTTTTCAGGATTTGCTTTAAGAAATAATATAAAAATAAGCGATTATAATAGAAAAATATCCAAAAGTGAATTTCAGGAAAATAAATCAGAGTTACTTTTTGAGATTAATACTATTTACTGGAATTTATACAAATTAAAAAATATGAAACAAATTATCATAAAAAGTATTGTTCAAATGAGAAATCATTTAAAAGATATAAAAAATTACTATGAAGAGGGGATGGCAACAAAAGCTGATATATTAAAAGTAAAAGAAAAAATTTCTAATGTGGAATTGAAAGAAATTGAAAATGAAAATAAAATAAAAAAAACGAAACTTAAATTAAAAATAATTTTAGGAATTGATATTAATAATAATATTGAAATTGTTTCGGATATTGATAAAAACAAAAAAAAGTATGAGTATAGTTTGAATAAGTGTATTCAAAAAGGGCTTAAAAAGAGAGAAGAGTTGAGGCAGCTAAAAATGAAAAAAAGGATAGCTGATTTATCAGTAAATACAGCAGAATCAAAATTTTTACCAAAATTTATGATAGTGGGTAATTATCATTATGATAAACCTAATGCTTCTGTACAACCTGCTAAAAATGATTTTTCTGAAAGCTGGGAAGTTGGAGTTTCATTTTCTTTTGATATTTTCAATGGAGGCAAAAGATTTCATGAACTTGCTAAAAATAAGATAGCAAAAGATAAAACAGAAATCTTATATAAACAATTTGAAGAAAATATCAGAAAACAGATATTTGAAGCTTATTTAGATTATAAAAAAGAGATAAAATCAATTGAATATATAAATAAAAACTTTAATGAAGCAGCAGAAAATTATAGAATTACAAGAAATTTGTACAAAGAAGGAATGGTTAGTAGTAGCAATCTTCTTGATTCTGAAGTTCTTTTTATGGAATCTAAAATTAGAAAAACCAATTCTCGAGTTGATTTATATCTATCAAAATTAAAACTGGATAAATTAATAGGGGAATTAAGTTTATGAAAGAAAAAAATTCTGTTTGGGTGGAAAATTTAACTAAAAAATTTGGTAATTTTACAGCTGTTGATAATATTAGTTTTAAGGTGAAATCAGGTGAAATATTCGGTTTTTTAGGTGCAAATGGAGCTGGTAAAACTACAACAATAAGAATGCTTTGTGGTTTATTAATTCCAACCTCAGGAAAAGGTGAAGTAGCCGGATTTAATATATTAAAAGAATATGAATTAATAAAAAAAAGAATAGGTTACATGTCTCAAAAATTTTCTTTATATGATGATTTAACAGTTGTTGAAAATATTAAATTTTTTGGCGGAATGTATGGGTTGAGTCGGAAAGAGATTGATATAAAAAAGGATTGGATTTTAGAACTCGCAAATTTAAAAAATATGAAAAATAGGATTACAGGAGATTTAGCAGGAGGATGGAAACAGAGACTTGCTTTGGGAACATCATTAATTCATAATCCTAAAATTGTTTTTCTTGATGAACCAACTGCTGGAGTTGACCCGATTTCAAGAAGAAATTTTTGGGATATTATAAATAACATCTCTGATGATGGGATAACTGTATTTGTGACCACACACTATTTAGATGAAGCTGAATATTGTAATACTATTCAGCTAATGGATAGAGGAAATATAATAGCAGGTGGTTCTCCCGATAAATTAAAACAGAATTATATTGATGGCTTTTTATATCAAATAAACACAGATAATCTTTCTGGGAGTATAGATTTTTTAAAAAATTTAGATTATCTTGATAATGTAAATGTGCTTGGTACAAACATAAATATATTAACAACTTTGAGAAAAAATGATTTAAAAGATAGATTGCTGAATAAATTTAATAATAAAATTAAATTAATCTCAATAAAAAAAATTGACCCTACTCTTGAAGATGTTTTTGTGAATTTAATTAAATAAAGGATATTTATGAAGAAAATTATTTCTGTAATAAAAAAAGAGTTTAAACATATTTTTAGAGATAAAAGATCATTTGGTCTTTTAATAATCATCCCTATTTTTATGTTGATTCTTTTTGGATATGCATTAAATTTTGAGGTTAAAAATGTTAAAATATCAGTCATTGATAAAAATAACACAAAAATGAGTAGAGAATTAATTAATAAGGTTATCAAAACAGAATATTTTGACATGAAATATTATAAAAATAATAGCAGAGATATATATGAAAAACTTGATAAAAGAAAAATAAAAGCAGCTATTATTATACCTGAAGATTTTTCATATAAAATTAAGAAAAATAAAAAAAGTGAAGTTTTAATATTGATTGATGGGGTTGATTCTAATACAGCTTCTACAATTAATGGATATTTTAGCAAAATAATTTTTGATTTTAATGAAAAAATAAAAGTGAAAACAATTGGAGAAAGAAACAAAATAGTAGATTTCAAAACAAGAATATGGTATAATCCGGAACTAAGCAGTCAGTATTTTCTTGTTCCAGGATTAATTGTATATATTTTAATGATTATAACTGTTGTTTCTACCTCTCTTACTATAGTTAAAGAAAGAGAAGAGAATACAATTGAGCAGCTTATTGTGTCTCCCCTTAGCTCAAAAGAACTGATAATCGGTAAGATTATACCTTATGTAATAATTACTTTTTTAGATTCTTTACTAATATTATTTTTTGGTTATTTAATATTTGGAGTGGCGGTTAAGGGTAGCCTTTTATTGTTAATATTGAGTATGGTTATTTTTTTAACTGTGGGAGTTTCTTTTGGATTGATTATATCGGCAATTGCTGATAGTCAACAATTTGCCTTTATGATCTCTGTATTTACTACAATATTACCCACATTGCTTTTATCAGGATTTGTTTTTCCCATAAGAAATATGGCAAAACCCATACAATTATTTACATATATTATCCCGGCAAGATATTTCATGAATATTATCAGGGGAATAATAATAAAAGGAGTTGGTTTTTCAGCATACTGGCTTGATTTTTTAATTCTTTTTATTGTCGCTATTGTTTTATTAATATTAAGCTCCCAAAAATTAAAAAAGAAATTATCTTAGAGAAAGGATTTAAATGGGTAAATTAAAATCTCTTATAACAAAAGAATTCATTCAGCTAAAACGTGATCCAAAGATGCTCTGGTTAAGTATAATAGCCCCGGTAGTTCAACTAATTTTACTTGGGTTTGCTGCAAATCTTGATGTTGAAAATATACCTGCTTTAATTTGCGATATGGATAATACAAAAATTAGTAGAGAATATGTAGAGTCGTTCTCTAAAACAGGAAGTTTTAATATAGAGAAAAAAATTTATACCATTAAAGAGATTGATAAATATATAAATAATGGAGAAGTTTCTATTGTTTTAGTCATAAGAAATGGATTTCAAAAAAAAATAAAGAAAAATAAAATTCCAGAGGTTGCTGCAATTGTTGATGGATCAGATTCTAACACTGCAACAATTGGATTAAATTTTTCATCCATGATTAATAAAAATTTTAATGCAAAAATGATAAAAAAAAGAATTTTGAAAAGTGGGAAAAAACTTAAAATGGGAGAAGTTGAACCAAGAATAAGGATAGAATATAATCAAAATCTTGAAAGCAGAAATTTTATGGTACCGGGTATTCTTGGTTTGGTTTTGCTTATTACAACTATGGTGTTATCATCTCTTGCAATAGTAAAAGAGAAGGAGAAAGGAACACTTGAGCAGGTTATGGTTACCCCTGTAAAAAGCTGGCAGTTAATAATTGGTAAATTAATACCTTTTGCTATTGTAGGAATATTAGATATCATCCTTGTAATTTTTGTTTCTGGATTTATATTGGGAGTTCCTGTTAAGGGGAGTATTTTATTAATTTTTATGCTTACAATTATATATTTAATTAGTACATTAGGACTCGGTTTATTTATATCAACAATTTCTAAAACACAGCAGCAAGCCATGCTGACATCTGTATTTTTTATAATTACCCCCATGGTTTTTTTATCAGGTTTTATCTTTCCAATTGAAAATATGCCCTGGTCTATTAGAATTTTTACTTATATTTTTCCACTCAGATATTTTTTAGTTATAATTAGAACTATTTTTATAAGGGGTGGTGGAATAGCAACCATTTGGTTGGAATCATTAATATTATTAATTACTGGATTAATAATTTTTGGAATAAGCAATTTAAGATTTAAAAAGAAAGTGGGGTAGGATAGTTTTTAAATTATTAATACTCTTATTCTATTAATGTGAACGTACCGGTTTCTGTTGAGAAATTAACCTGTAAATTTTCATAATCAGTTCCGGCAATTCCTGAAGCTTGAATATCTAAATAAATTGGATCAGACCCGTGAACAGAAATATTAAATTGCCAGTTATCTTCAATTTTTTTATCAATATCAATACCAAGATTATTTTGAATAACATTTATATCTGAACTTATAAAATAGTTATTATTAAGTTGATAATATTTATCTTCCGCAGTTCGAATTTGAGAAATATAGTTCTTTACCTCTGTTATTTGAGCATCTTTAATGTAATTCATGTAAAGGGGTAATCCAATTGCATATAAAATTCCAATTATTACAATAACAGCCATCAATTCTAATAGAGTAAATCCAAGTAATTTTTTTTGAAACATTATTAAACTCCTTCAGTATTTTATATTAACTACTTAATTATACCATAAAAAAATAAAAAATAAATAATTAGAGCTGATATTATATATTTTTTTTCAAATTTATTTCTTTAAATATCTTTCCATGACCCGGATAAAAATATTTACATCCGGTATTTTGTAATAATTTAATACTATTTATTAATTTATCTTCATCATTTGCGACTATAGGATAATTAGTTCTTGAAAAAGGAAGATTGAATAAAGAATCCCCAACAAAACAATGATTGTTTTCAATTATGATACAGGAAGAATCATCTGTATGTCCTGGTGTATGAACAATTTTTCCATTTATTCCATATTTATGAAGATCATATACATCTTCATAAGTAATATCTGGTTTTATTGATTTAAATTTAGATGAAAAAAAAGAATCCGCAAGTTTTTTTAAAATATTACCTGTAAAATTAGTGCCAGCGGGGAATGTAGAAGTCCCTTTAATAAGATTTTGTTTCCCATTTTGGTGAATAATTATTTTAGCTTTTGAGAGTTCTTTTATTTTTTTTAATCCTCCAACATGGTCTTTATGAGAATGAGTAATTATTATAAGAGAAATATCTTCTATTAGATTGTTAGTTTTCATTAATTTTATTTTCAATTTTTTTGTTAGCCTGGGATATCCAGCATCAATTAATATAAATTTATTTTTATATTTTATAAGGTAAGAATTAGTCCCGTGGTAAGTAATTTTTTCAATTATTGTATTCATTCATCCCTCCAATCTTTTTTTATTATTATATAAAAATAATTCTAATTCAACATTTTCTTATAAACTTATGAAATTAATTTTTAATATTTATCTTGATATATATATAAAATAATAATATATTATGGTTAGGAATTATTATATTTAAATAATATAATTTATAAATAAAGGGGGCAAAAATGGTAAAAAAAATATTATTTATTGGATTGTCTTTAATTTTTCTGTTTTGTTTATTCAGCTGTTCTGCTAAAAGTAATGAACCAAATGATAAAATTCAAGAAGCAGTAGAAATTAAACTTGGAGAACCGGTTTCAATGAAAATAAAACCTGTAAAAGATGTAGATTGGTATAAGTTTAAAGTTTCAGAAAAAGGTTATTTAAAAGTAACTTCATCAAAAATTCCCGAAAAAATAGACCCTGAAGTTTCATTCGCTCTTTTTGAAGAATGGGAAGGGAAAAAAGAAAAGTTTATCAGAAAAAATTTAGATTTGCCAGCTGCAACTGCAATACCAAAACCAGGCGAATATTATATTAAAATCAATGATAAATACAATGACGATGAATCGTCTGATGATTTTAAAATCAAAGTGGATTTTATCAAAGAAATGGATCAATATGAACCTAATAATATTCCAGAAGAAGCTAAAGTTGTTGAAAGCGGTAAAATATTAAATATAGCAATATTTCCTGATGAAGATAGAGAATGGTTCAAAATTAATGTTGAAAATCAGGGATATCTCTCTGTAAAAGTAAAAAAATCTCCCGAAAAAATTGATCCAATGATCAAATTTGTAGAATATGATGAATGGGCGGATCCAAAAATATCAAATTTAAAAGGCTGGGATAAATTACCTGAGGCTTGTTTTGTTTCAAAAAAAGGTGAATACTATTTTGTTATTAGTGATCAGTATGATGATGGTATGTCTGAAAAATTGTTTGATGTAAAAATTGATTTTATTGAAGAAATGGATAAATTTGAACCAAATAACAAATTTAGTGAGGCTAAGGAAATTAAAAGAGGAGTAGTTATACAGCCAGCAATCTTTCCAAGAGAGGATAATGATTATTTTAAATTTAAATTAACTGATAATAAAAAAATTAAGTTTATAGCGAAGGATTATGGATCTGATATCAAACCTGAAGTAAGAATATATGAAATTGATTCTGAAAATCCTAATGAGTTAAAAAGTGTCACCGGATGGAAGATTTGTCCGGCAGAATTTGAACTAAATTTAAATAAACAGTATTATTTGTTACTTCATGATCAATATGATGATGGCAAAAATCAGGAAACATTTGAATTTAAAATGGAATAATTTTTATAATTCATATTTGGGAGTGGTAGTACACTCCCATTTATCTATTTTTAAAAAAAATATTTAAAACATTTTTAGAATATTTCGTATATATTTATACAAATAGGGTGGTTGGAGAGATATTTTTAATAAGAAGGGAGTGTCATGTTAAATAAAAAATCATTTTGGATTTTATTTGCTATTTTATTTATAATAGCAACTATTTTTTCTATTCAAAATTTTGATAAAACTGGTGATATAATAGATCTTGATATAGAGATGAATAGAAGTGAGGCTGTTAAGAGTGCTAAAAAATTAGCCAAAACAAATAATTGGGGACCTGAAAATCCTAAAACCGCTATTTCTTTTTCAAATGACTGGAGTGTACAGTCTTATGTAGAATTGAAAGGTGGGGGGAAACAAAAATTCAAGAATATAATAAAAGAAAGTCATTATAAACCTTACAAATGGAAAGTGAGACTTTTTAAAGAAAATGAAACTAATGAAGCGAGTGTGTTTTTTACACCGAAGGGTGAATTTTATCAGTTTCGTGAAAAGATTCCAGAAAAAAAGAAGGGGCCGGCACTAAATGAGACTGAAGCATTGAACTTGATTAAAGAAAAAATAAAGAAATTTAACATCGATCTTTCATCTTATAAACTGATAGAACAATCAAAAGAGGAAAGACCTTCAAAAAGAATTGATTACACTTTTGTTTATGAAAACCAGGAAAAACAGGTTAATGATGCAAAATACAGGTACAAATTTGTTCTAAGTGGGAATAAATTAACTGAAATTAGAAATTATTTGAAAGTTCCAGATGGTTTTTATAGAGAATACAGAGAAATGCGTTCAAGAAATACAACACTATCAACAATATCTACAGTATTAGCTGGTATTCTTTATTTAATACTTGGGACATTGGTTGTAATTTTTATTTATTCAAAAAAGAATGAATTAAAATGGAAAAAACCTATTATTATTGGATTTTCCATATCTTTTATATCCATGTTTCTAATTAATATAAATAGAATTCCGTATATCTGGAATTATTATGATACGGCACTTTCGGCAAATGTTTATATTTTAAAATATCTATTGCAGAGTTTTGTGTCGTTTTTAGGCATGGGTGCTTTAATCTCTTTAACATTTGTTGCAGCAGAGGTCATTACCAGAAAAGCTTTTAAAGATAAAATTCAATTTTTAAAAATATGGTCAAAAGATGTAGGGGCATCAGATACAGTATTTAAATATACAGTACTTGGTCTTTTATTTATTGTATTTTTTGTTGCTTACCAAATAATATTAAAAATGATTACAGGAGATATTTCAAGCTGGTGGAGTCCTTCTCATTCCTATATAGATCCAAATATTTTATCTTCATATTTGCCATGGCTTGCTCCAATAGGAAGAAGTTTGCAGGCTGGTTTTTGGGAAGAATGTGTGTTTAGAGCAATACCAATTGGAGGAGCAGTTCTACTTGGGAAAAAATTTGGCAGGAAAAAGCTCTGGATAATTGGTGCTTTTATTTTACAGGCATTAATTTTTGGAGCAGCACATGCAAATTATGCTCAACAACCATCATATGCAAGAGTAATAGAACTAATAATACCATCAATTATTTTTGGACTTTTATATTTCAATTTTGGATTATTGCCCGGAATTATAATGCATTTTGCTTATGATGCTGTTTTAATGAATATTCCAGTTTTTGCATCTTCAGCTGATGGTATTTTTTGGAGTAAAATTATTGCAACAATTTTAATTTTATTTCCAATATTGTTTGTAATATATAGAAGGCTAAAATTTGGCAAATGGTATAAGATTAAAGACAAAGATTTGAATGGGGCCGTTAAACCAGAAATACAAAATCAAAAACCAACATCTAAAATTAAAAAGAATAAAATGCCTTCAAATATCAAAAAGATAATATTTGTTCTTGGTATAGCAGGTGTTTTAATCTGGACATATTTTTCTAATTTTACTATAGATATACCCGGTTTAAATATAAAAAGAGATGAAGCTATAAAAATTGCTAAAAAAACTTTAAACAAAAATGATATTAAATTATCCGGAGAATGGAAAGTCTTCACAAAAATGACTGCAGAAAATAGTAGAAATGATAGATTTATATGGGAAGAGGGAGGAAAGAAAACTTACAAAAAACTTATAGGAGATTATTTAGCTGCTCCAATGTGGACTGTTAGATTTGCCAGGTTTGTAGGGAATGTTAAAGATCGCAAGGAAGAATATCGAGTTGCAATTTCTTCAGATGGAAAACCTATAAAAATAAAACATATTATACCTGAACACTGGGAAGGTGAGTCTTTATCAGAAAAAGAGGCAAGAGAAATTGCTCAAAATAAAATTAAAGAAAAATACGGTCTTTCAATTAACGATTTAGAAGAAGTTGCTGCTGTTCCCAGAAAGCGTCCTAACAGAAAAGATTGGTATTTTGAGTATAAAAATGAACAAATTTATCCTCTTGAGAAGGGACAGGCGAGAATTGCGATTACAATATCTGGTAATAAAGTGACAGATAGTCAAAAATATGTTTTTATTCCTGAGAAATGGAAAAGAAGTTATAGGAACGAAGAAAATATGAAAAGTGTTTTTAGGACAATTTCTATGATTATATTTGGATTATTGATAATATCAGCATTGTGGATTGGAGTAAAAAAATGGAAGAATGATGAAATTAACAAAAAGCTTTTAATTAAATCTTCAATATTTATTTTTATACTACTTATGGGAAATATGCTATTGAGTTTACCTGATACTCTATTTTATTTTGATACTGCAGTTCCATACATAGTTCAACTATTTACAGTAAATGCAATGAGTGTTATAGGGTTTATTATATTTTCACTAATGATAGGACTTATAATTAGTTATATTTTTAAATGGCAGAGTGAAGAAGTAATGCAGGGTAAATTTAAAACAATATTTTTGGGATTATCCGTTAGTGGTATAACAGTAGGTTTAGCTACATTAGCAGACAAGATAACTCCAAAAGTTATTCCTCAGTGGGCAGATTATTCTAATATAAATTCTTATTTTTCTTTAGGAAATAATATTGTTGGTACTTTATTGGGATATATTTTCATGACTATAATTTTATATTATGTTGTTCTTGTTTTTGAGCATATAACCAGTAATTGGACAAAAAGAAAAATTTTAGGAATGTTATTCTATTTAGTGATAGGATTTGCAATGAAGGGAATGCAGGGATTTGAAACTATAATTTCTTTTGTTGGAGGAGGATTAATAATTGGTATTTTGTTATTAATATTTTCTCTTCTTGTATTTCGATACAATACTTCGCTTATTCCTTTTGCTACACTCGGTTTTACTATTATAAATTCTCTCAAACAGGGCTTATATCAGGGATATTCAGGTATATTTATTAATTCATTAATTACGATATTGTTTACAATTATTATTGTGTACTATTTTTCAAATAAATGGTTTTTCAATAAAGAGTAAATCTAATCCACCCTCAGAAATATTATTCTGAGGGCGGGTATTATTTTTTAGAAAATATTTTCTATTTATATTGACAAGTATAAAGAATAAAAGCATAATATATTATGATTTCAAAAAATAAATTATTTTTATTAATTTGTATACTCTTTTTTATTTTTCAGATTGTATATTCATTAAGTGAATATAAAATTGATAAGAAAATTGAGGAAAATTATAAATTATATAAAGCTGGAAATGTTATTAAAGCACAAAAAGAATTTGTGTCCATTTTAGAATTGGCTATAGAAAATAATTATTATAAAGGAGTTTATAGATCAATTAAATATTTACTTATAAATAATTATAATTTCAATGAAATTGATAAGTATGTGGATAAATCATTATTACTTTTAGAAAAATCTCCACTAATAGAAGAATATATTGAGATATTATATTATAAGGTAGCTATCCTTTCACACGATAAAAAAAGTATAAATAGAAGAGAGGATTTATTACAAAAGGCAAATGAATTATCAAAAAAGATAAATAAAGAGCAGTTAATTTTATTAGGTGAAATTTTCAATCTTAAAGATGTAAATATGGATAATTATGAAAATATCTATAACCTGGCAAAAAACATTGATAAAAAATATACAGGATTTAAAGCATATTTTCTAAATAGAATTAGAGAATATTTTTATAAAAAGAAGGAATTTGATCAGGAGAATAAATTTATAGATGATTTGGTACTTTTAGCAAAGCAAGATAATAATATTTTTCTTCAGGCAAGAATGTTGTTACAAAAAAGTATAGTTCTCTTTGAGCAGGGTAATATTTTAGAATCAATTGAGAGTTATAAAACAACACTTGATTTAATTAATCAAACAGATGTTATTGATGTAAAATTAACCATTTTGAATAATCTTGGATACAGTTATAAGAATATTGGAGATATGTATAGTGCTCTTAATACTTATTTAGATGCTTTAAAAATAATAAAAATTGAACAACAGAATAATAAAAGACCAATAACCTATTTATTAGATAATATTGGAGAAGTATATTATGAAATAGGAAATTATGAGGATGCAATTAAATATTTTACAAAATCTATAGAGATGTCCAAAGAAATCAAAAATGAGCATATATTGGCAGCATCTACGATGAATTTATCAAGGGTATATCTTGAAAAGAATAGTGAGAATTTGTTTATAACAACAATTAATAAAGCAGAACAGCTGGCAAAGAAAGATCAGATGTTTGATGATATTTTAGTTGCAGTTTATCTGACAAAAGCAAAATATTATCGGCACAAAGATAATGAAGAAAAAGAATTTGAAAGTTTAAATAGAGCATATCAAAAAATTGATTCTTCTAAATTGATGAAAAATACCACGGCAAAAATATATTATGAGTATGGAAATATGTATTATGATAATTCCTATTTGTCAAGGGCAATCTATTACTATAAAAATTCTTTATCAATATTGGAACAGTTAAATGAAAAGTTTATGATTATATCTGTATTTAAAGCATTAGGAGAATCTTACAGCAAATTAAGTAATTATGAAAAAGCCAATTATTATTTTGTTAATTATATAAAATACAAAGAGTATCAGGATAAAATTATTTCTAAAACTTCAAAAGTTCAATTAAAACATAAAATAGCTGATAAAGAGAAAGAAATCGCTTTATTGGAAAAAGATCAGCAAATAAAAATGATGAACCTTCAAAGGCAAAAAATAATTTTAATTATTTTGAGTTTTGTTATAATTGTTATATTGGTTTTGGTATATTTTATTTTAAAACAGAAAAGAAAAGTAGAAAATTTATTAGAAGTAATCAATAAAGAATTAAATATTGCAAAGAAAATTCAAAAATCAATTATTCCACATAACCTACCGAAATTAAAAAATATTAAAATTGATACCAAGTATCTTCCAATGGAAAATGTGGGAGGAGATTTTTATGATTTTCATGTGATTGATAAAAATAAATTTGGGGTTTTGATTTCCGATGTTTCGGGTCATGGGATTCCTGCAGCACTGATTGCATCCATGGTAAAAATAGCTTTTTCAACTTTAAGTAAATATGCTGAAGAACCAAGAGTATTGGTTCAGAAATTAAATGAAATTTTATATGACAAAATTAAAGGAAGATTTATTACAGCCGGGTACATTCTGGTAGATTTGGAAAAAAATAAAGTCGTATATGCGAGCGCAGGGCATCCTCCAATATATATTTATAACAGCAGCACAGATAAATTAGGTGAATTTATTGCAAGGGGAATGCTTATTGGGTATAAAGATATTAATTTAGATCAATATGAAGAAGTTTCAATACCCATAAAAAAAGGTGATAAAATATTACTTTATACAGATGGAATTATAGAAGCAATAAATGAAAATATGGAACTATTTGGAGAAGAAAGAATGAAAAGTATTATTATAAGTGATTCAAATGAAAATATATCGAATATTTTAAATGATATATATGAATCTCTTTTAAATTGGGTTAGGACAAAAAACAATAAAATAATTGTTAATGATGATATTACCTTAATTGGTATTGAGATAGAATAATCAAAATAATTTTTTTCAATTTTTTAAAATTAACATTGACTTAATAATTAGAGTTGTTAGTATATGAGCGATATGAATAGTTAAGCATAACGAAAAAATTGAAGTCACTTTATATAAAAAAAGGAGGTTTTTATGAATGGTTTTTTTAGAATTCAGGAGCCAAAGAATGAAAAAGTTATGGATTATAAGAAAGGTAGTGAAGAGAGAGAAAAGCTAAGTAATGCAATAAATAAGATTAAATCAGGAAAAATAGAAATTCCACTGATTATTGATGGCAAAGAAGTTTATACAGAAAATAAAGTTAATGTAATAGCACCTCATGAAAAAAGTTCAAAATTAGCTGTCTGTAATAGAGCAACAGAAAGTGAAATAAAAGATGCAATTGAAGCATCCATGAAAGCAAAAAAAGAGTGGGAGAAATTTTCTTGGGAGGAAAGAGTATCAATTTTTTTGAAAGCAGCAGAATTACTTGCAACAAAATACAGATATATTGTAAATGCTGCAACAATGCTTGGACAGAGTAAAACAATTCATCAGGCGGAAATTGATTCTGCTGCTGAAATGATAGATTTCTTGAGATTTAATGCTTATTTTATGAAAAGAATTTATGAAGAACAACCTCTATCTTCAGTATCTGAAATAAATATGCTTGATTATAGACCACTTGATGGTTTTGTTTTTGCAATAACACCATTTAATTTTACTTCAATTGGAGGGAATTTACCCTCATCACCTGCAATGATGGGAAACACTGTAATTTGGAAACCTGCTTCTACTGCTGTACTTTCTAATTATTATCTTATGAAAATATTTATTGAAGCTGGACTTCCGGCTGGTGTAATAAACTTTCTACCTGGAAGAGGGTCAGAAATTGGAAAATATGTTATTAATGATAAAAATCTAAATGGTATCCATTTTACAGGTTCTACCGGAACATTCAATCATATTTACAAACAGGTGGCAGATAATCTCGATAAATATAAATCATATCCAAGAATTGTTGGGGAAACAGGAGGAAAAGATTTCGTATTTGTTCATGAAAGTGCAGATATTCATAAAGTTGCAGTGGCTCTTGTGAGAGGTGCCTTTGAATATCAGGGTCAAAAGTGTTCAGCAGCTTCAAGAGCATATATTCCAGAAAGTTTATATGATGATATAATGAAACATGTTAAAAAATATTTAGATGATATTAAGATGGGCAACCCTGAAAATTTTGAAAATTTTGTTTCAGCTGTAATTGATGAGAATGCTTATGAAGATATAAAATCATATATTGATCATGCAAAAAAATCAAAAAAAGCAGAAATAATTGCTGGGGGAAATTGTGATAAATCCAGGGGGTTTTTTATTGAACCAACGGTAATTAAAGCTAAACAATATGATTACAAAACGATGAAAGAAGAAATATTTGGACCTGTTTTGACTGTTTACAGGTATAAAAATAAAGATTATGAGAAAACTCTTGATTTATGTAATGAAATATCTCCCTATGGATTAACAGGCGCAATTTTTGCTCAAGATAGAAATGCAGTTAGACAGGCAGATAAAAAATTAAGATTTGCTGCAGGGAATTTCTATATTAATGATAAACCTACAGGTGCGGTTGTTGGAAGACAGCCATTTGGTGGTGCACGAAAATCTGGTACAAATGATAAAGCTGGGTCAATTTTGAACTTAATTAGATGGACAAATCCAAGAAATATATCAGAATCTTTTAATGCACCTGAAAATTATAGATATCCATATATGGATTAACCAACACCAACCCAATGATCGGGATATGTAAATTCAAAACCTAAGAACGAAGAATCGTATCTTGGTTATTATTTAATCTTAAAAATATGGATTGTGTATATACTGTGTTATTAACATTATGTTTGTATTAATACATGTTGTAATCCTTGCTAACAAATAAGATATAAACTACCCTGACGCATTTTATTAAATATAATTATTTGTAAATATAGATTAAAATAATAAAACTTCATAAATAAATTAATGA
>Ga0209925_1000415_pt1 | contig 22081 bp, 16 predicted proteins | sample SalPonR2_A_D1_MG_FD_185702 | JGI IMG/M metagenome (GOLD analysis project Ga0209925, IMG submission 185702) | Salt pond soil microbial communities from South San Francisco under conditions of wetland restoration - Salt Pond MetaG R2_A_D1_MG... ... | reverse complement strand
CGTCCTGCAGTTTCACCATCGCGTCGACGTGTCGCTTCATGCTGGCCAGGCTTTTCTTCACGTATTCCTTCGGATCGCGTTTGCGGAAATCGTTGGCCTCTTCAAAGGTATAACCCGTCGGCACGTAGCCGTTGAGCGGATCGTGGGCGCTGGTCTGGTCGGTCAGCGTGTCGGGGGTGATGCCGCGCTCGATCAGTCGCTCGAGCAGGTCGACCGCGTTGGCGACCACGCCGACGCTGGTGCCGGATTTCGCTTCTTTCAGCTCGAGCGCGCGATCGATGGCCGTGTCGAGGTCGTGGTGCACTTCGTCCAGGTAGCGCTTGGACTTGCGCCGTTCGAGCCTTGATCGGTCGACGTCGGCAATCAGGCAGGTGCCGCCGTTCATCGTTACTGCCAGCGGTTGGGCGCCGCCCATTCCGCCACATCCGGCGGTCACGTTCAGCGTGCCGTCCAGCTTTCCGCCGAAGTGCTGGCGCGCGCACTCGGCGAAAGTCTCGAACGTGCCCTGCAGGATGCCCTGGGTGGAGATGTAGATCCACGACCCGGCGGTCATCTGCCCGTACATAATCAGGCCTTTCGCTGCCAGTTCGTCGAAGTGGTCCTGGGTGGCCCAGGCCGGCACAAGATTCGAGTTGGCGATCAGCACCCGCGGCGCGTCGGGGTGGGTCCGGACCACGCCCACCGGCTCGCCGGATTGCACCAGCAGCGTCTCGTCGGGCTCGAGTCGTTGCAGGGTCTCGACAATGGCATCGAAAGCCGCCCACGAGCGCGCCGCCTGGCCGCGTCCGCCGTAGACGACAAGGTTGTCCGGGTCCTCGGCCACTTCCGGGTCGAGGTTGTTCATCAGCATCCGCATCGCCGCCTCGGCGGCCCAGGTCTTGCAGGTTTTTTCGCTGCCGCGCGGTGCGCGAACGGTTCGCGAATGGGTCATGGATGGCTCGCCTCGAGACTTCGATAACCGGCATTCTACCGGCTCGCGCAGACGTTACCCCTGTGACCCGGCGAACCCCCAATGATGATGATAAGCTTTCGATCAAGCGGCGTTGGCGCGGTAATGCTCTTGGGGAACCTGGTTTTTGCTGACTCGGAATTTCTCTCCTTGCACGGTCGGGCGTGCGCCATTTCGCAAAACGTTGAGCGCATCGTCAAGATGCGGCGAGTGGTCGCAAGCTCAATGTGATGACGTATCGATCTGGTCAAGGATTTCAAGTGAAAAAATTCTTTTCGGCTGTTTTCGCAACTGCGTTTCTTGCGGGGTGTTCGGGCATTCAGCCTGGGCCGGAGCCTTACTATGCCGCGCCGATTGTCGACGTTACGGAAGGAAGTTCGACTGATTACTGGGTGGCGACCCGCGATCGCCTCACCCTGAGAGCGGGGGTTCTTCCAAGCCGCTCGCAACCCTGCTCGTTCGTCAAGCTTCGCTTCACGATCGACTCCAACGGCAATACGTTCGATCCCGAGGTTGTCGAAGCCTGGCCCAACGACACGTTTGTTCCCGATGCCCTGAAGCTGATGTCGATGCAAAAATTCCGGCCAGCCGAGACAAACGGTGAACGCATGCCGGTCCGCATGAGCGTGACCTCGATGTTCACGTACCGCGATGTGTCTTGCGAGGAGATTCATCCGGAATTTGCGAGCGGACCACCGGACGAGACATCGTGAATTCCGCCTTGTTGTGGACGCCTGGCCGAATGAAGCGGCGGCTGCCGACTTCGTGGCGATGCATCGCCGTTACCGACACGAGGCTACCCCGGCCAATGCCGAGCACTTGCCCGTACGTACGGTGAGCCCGCACACGGGATTTACACTCGGCTCGGACTGCGACTTTCCCGAGTGGGACGGGCTGTAAGGGCCAGACGAGCAAGATCATCCAGGAGATGCGCATTCTTCCTGAACGACCTGGCGCGAATCTCCGTCGACCACCAGCGCCGTGAGGCAGCCGCCCCAGACGCAGCCGGAATCCAGGCAGATGGCCTGGCTTTTTTTTCGGCCGCCGGCCTTGTAGTCAAAATAGCCCAGCATCGACCAGTGGCCGAAGACGATCGACCAGTCGCGCCAGGATTCGTCCAGCAATTCGAACCACGGGCGAAAGCCCTTTGGCGGGTTGTTCATGTCACCGGATGACTTGAACTCGAGGCGGCCGTCGGATTTTGCAAAGCGCATCCGGGTCAGTACGTTGGTGGCTGTTCTCAGCCGGACGAAGCGCTTCTGGTCGGGTGCCCAGCGGTCGGGTTCGTTGCCGTACATGTTGTCGATGAACTTGCCGCACTTCTTGCCGCGCAGTGCCTGCTCGATTTCGCCCGCGCTTTTTCGGGCCTGTTTGGGCCCCCAGCGCGGGTCGATGCCGGCGTGCACCAGCGCGATCCGGTCGGCCGCGTTCAGCCACAGCAGCGGCTGGGCGCGCAGCCACTCCAGGATCCGGTCGCCTTCGGCGTGGTTCAGGATCTTCTCGAACTCCGGGTTCGGTTTGCGCACTTTCGGGTGCATGTGCGCGTAGGCCAGCAGATGCAGGTCGTGGTTGCCCAGCACCGAGAAATGCGGCTCGCCGAGGGCCGAAATCCGGCGCAGCACCTTCAGCGATTTGCCGCCGCGGTTGACCAGGTCGCCGGCCAGGCAAAGCCGGTCGGCCGCCGGGTCGAAGGCCAGCTTGTCGAGCAAACGTTCCAGGGGTTCCCAGAAGCCCTGGATATCGCCGATGTAAATGTCGCGACGGCGGCTCATGCTCGATCCTCCCGCTTCTCGACCCACTCTGCCATGCGGTCGAATTCGTCCAGCGAAAGCGTTTCGGCGCGACGGCCGGGATCGATATCCAGGGTTTCGAGTTCCTGCTCGCTCAGCACGCCCTTCAGTGTGTTCTTCAGCGTCTTGCGCCGCTGACCGAACGCCGCTCGAACCACTTTTCCAAGAAACGGCAGCAACGCGCGCTGTCGTTCGGAAAGCGCTCTCGGTACAATCCGTACGATGGCCGATTCCACCCTCGGCGCCGGCGTGAACGCGCCCGGCGGCACGCGAAAAAGCATGGTGACGGCGGCGCGCGCCTGGGTCATCACGCCCAGTCGGCCCCAGGTCTTGCTGCCGGGGACCGCGGCCAGCCGATCGACGACTTCCTTTTGCAGCATGAAATGCATGTCCTGAACGACGTCGGACTGGTCCAGCAGGTGAAACAGCAGCGGCGTGGAAATGTTGTAGGGCAGATTGCCGATGATCCGCAGGCGATTGTTGTCACCCGCGCCGCCGGCCAGCGCACGGAAATCGAACGCGAGCGCATCGGCCTGGTGGATCACGAGGTTGTCTCTATGCCCCAGCCGCGCCGGCAGTTCGGCGACCAGGTCACGATCGAGTTCCACAACATCGAGCCGGTCCACCCGCTCGAGCATCGGATCCGTCAACGCGCCCATACCCGGTCCGATCTCGACGATCCGGTCGTCGCGCGCGGGCGCGATCGAGCCGATGATCCGGCGGATCACCGACTCGCTATGCAGAAAGTTCTGGCCGAAGCGCTTTCGCGCGCGATGCGTCATGTGATGCCGGATTGCCGAATAAAGCGAAAGGGTACCGCAGGTTGGATTCGCAAGGGTTGACGGATGGACGGTCAACGGTTCAAGCAGGCGTTGTGCGGGACAGTTTTCAGCAATCGCGCTACGCCTCGCCGCACGTGGCTCATGATCGAATTTTCCGTAACCCTTAACCCTCGACCTTGTCTGCCATGCTGCGGGCAAGCGCGATTGCAGCACGCATGCTTCCCGAATCCGCCTTGCCCGTTCCCGCCAGGTCCAGCGCGGTGCCGTGGTCTACCGAAGTACGGATGAAGGGCAGGCCGAGCGTGACGTTGACCGCATGGCCGAAACCGGCATATTTGAGCACCGGGAGGCCTTGATCGTGATACATCGCCAGTACCGCATCGAAGCGTTCCAGGTGGCGCGGCACGAACGCGGTATCGGCCGGCAGCGGCCCTTCCAGCCGCATGCCTTCGGCCTGCAGTTCGGCGATGACCGGCTCGATGATCTCGATTTCCTCGCGCCCCAGGTGCCCGCCTTCGCCGGCATGCGGATTCAGCCCCAGCACGGCGATTCGGGGATCGGCGAGCGCAAATCGTCCGATCAGGTCGCGCTGCATGATTGACAGCACCCGGCGGATTCCGGCACGGCTGATGGCGTCGGGAACACTGCGCAAGGGTAGATGCGTGGTCATGAGCGCAACGCGCAGTTGGTCGGCGACGAGCAACATCACGACCCGCTCGATCCCGGCCAGCGCTGCCAGGAATTCCGTATGTCCGGAAAAAGCGTGTCCGGCGTCGTTGATGATGCCTTTGTGGACCGGACCGGTCACCAATGCGGCCGCATCACGGCGGATGACCGTTTCGGCCGCCAGTTTCAGGGTAGCCAGCACATACCCGGCATTGTCCGGGTTGAGGCGTCCCGGGACATTGGCATCCGCAAGCGCGACGGCCAGGCAGCGAACCGTGCATTCATCCCCAGAGCCGTTGCCCTGGCCGGGTTCCCATGCCTCGATCCGAATCGACCGGCCCAAACGGCGTGCCGCGTCCGCCAGCAGTTCCGGATCGGCTACTACGATCAGATCTTCCCGGCCGGCGGCAGCTGTCACGGCAAGTTCCGGGCCGATGCCGGCGGGTTCGCCGGCTGTGATCAATAACGGTTTATCGGACACGTTGATCAATGGGGTTTTCCGATGCCCGGATTGATCACGGCCCGGACGTTGCAACAGCGGGTGGCGTCGCAGCAGACCGGGTCATGAATGATCCCGGACGCAGTTAAAGCAGGACTTCGACATAGGCTTCGTCGCGCATCTGGCGCAGCACTCGGTCGATTTCCTCCTGGGAGCGCTGTTGCACGATCAGATCGCGCGCTTCGGCTCGAAGTGCTTCTGCGGTTCGATCGGATTTGCGTTCGCCCTCGAGCATGACCAGGTGCCAGGCCTCGTCGGTCTGGAAAGGCTGGCTGACCTCGCCGGGTTCGAGGCTGTTGCAGACGGCCTGGAAGGTCTGTCCGTATGCGCCCTCCGGGAACCAGTCCATCAGACCGCCGATGTTGGCGGTGCGCTCGTCGTCCGAGAACTCGCGCGCCAGCTCGCCGAATTCCGCGCCGTCCTTGATCCGTTTGTGCAGGTTCTCGATCAGGATGCGCGCATCTTCCGGAGACACGAGCTCTGAGGGCTCGACCATGATATGGCGCGCCTGGAACTCGTCGATGATCACTTCACCCCGGGGTCGGCGTTCATTGACCTTGATCAGCATCAAACTGCCGCTCGCCAGCATCGGCTCGGAGATTTCACCGGTTTCGAGGTCGCGGATGCGATCTGCGATCTGGTGTGGCATGGTATTGAGATTGCGCCAGCCCACTTCGCCGCCATCCAGCGCATCCGGCGAGTTGGAAAAGTTTACGGCAGCTTCGGCGAAATCCATCCCGTCGATGATTTGCTGGCGGATTTCGTTGATGCGCTGCTCGGCTTCCCGCAGATCTGCCGGCGTGGCAGACTGTGACAGTTGGAGAGCGATCTGTGACAAGTGATATTCATCGCTGCCGAACATATCCGACTCGATCAACATATCGACTTCAGTATCGGTGATCTCATCCATGCTCTCCACAATTCGCTGCGTGAGCTTGGAGGTCAACAACTGCTTGCGCACATCTTCGCGGAATTCGTTGAAATCGAGGCCGTCGGCTTCGACTGCCTGGCGCAGCTGTATCAGCGTGAGCTGGTTCTGTTGCGCCACGTCGACCAGCGAACGGTCGACTTCCTGGTCGGTGACGCGGATACCGGTCTGTTCGGCGCGCTGGACCTGAACCTGGTTCATGATGAGGCGTTCCAGCACCTGCTCCTCGAGTACTTGCGGTGGCGGTTGGCGATCGCCGCGCTGTTGAATCTGGCGCAGCACGCTATCCATCGTCGACTCGAGCTCCGAGCGCAGGATGACGCCTTCGTCGACGATTGCGACGATCTCGTCCATTTTCTGATAGCTCTGCGCGCCGGCCACCAGCGGCAGCAACAGCGCCAGAACCATTGCGGAAAATCGAATTGCGGCTTGATACATAAGAATGTCTTGCTCCTGAACTTAACGTGAAAACAGGTTATAGGGTCGGCGGCCCAGACTGCCCAGACCCTTCAAGTGGAGTTCGATGAAAAACGCCGTTCGTTTGTCAGACTCCCGATCGCGAATGAAGCGCCTGATCGACGCGCGGACAGCCCAGCAACAACTTTCGTACTCGATACCGCCCAGAAGTTCCAGCACGGTCGAATCCCGGAACGAGTAATCGAACCGGCTGATCAGATTCAGATTCCGTGTCAGCGGATACCGGGCCCTGACATCGATCTGATCGACGGTGTCGCGTCGGAATCTGTAGCCAAGCTGAACCTGGCGGGCATCCTGGCCCTGCCATCTGAGACCAAAAGCAGCGACATCAGTTTCATTGTCTTCAGGATCCCATTGCAGGCCGGTGGTGACCAGGAAACGGTCTGTCGGCCGCCAGTTTACTTCGCCCACGGAAGCGGAAACCGAACGACCCTCTTCGGGCGTGTTGTTCAGACCCACGCCGGGATCGTCCAGGAACAGGATCTGGCCGACGCTGGCGTCGACAATGCTGCGGCCGTTGTCGTCATCCAGAAGCCGGCTGGTCAGCGCCAGCGTCACCTGGTTGGCGTCGGTCTGGCGGTCGGCGCCCGAAAATCGGTTGGTCTGGAACAGCTGCGCGAAGCTGAAGGTCAATTCGCGGGTGTCGAACAGCGGCAGGTTCTGCTGTTCGCGGCCGGGTACGTACAAATAAAATGCCCGGGGTTCCAGCGTCTGCAGGCGACCCGACGACGTGCGCCGCTCGAATACCAGCCCGCCGTCCGCACTGAGGATGGGCTGCATTCGCGCCGGGTTGTCGTCGCCGGACTCGGAATCTTCCAGGCTATAGGCGGTGCTGCGCAATCCCACCGCCGGCTCGAAGAACCAGCCCGGTCGGACGATGCGCAGCGCCAGCTCCGGCAGCGCGTCCAGCCGCAGGCCGGTCACCCCTTCGCTTCGCTGGAAGTAGACCGCTTCGCTGTCGAGCCGCAAGGCAAGTCCTGCCGGAAGCGGCCAGTCGCCGTCGAATTCCACCCGGGGAAGCCGGTCATAGGGCTCGCGGTCTTCCCGCACGTCCCGGTCCAGCACCTGAAAGGTGTCGAAAGTGGATTGCATCCGCCAGAACCTGCCGCGCCCGGCGATGGTGAAATTGGATCGCAGGAACTGGATCGAACTCGATTCCAGATCGTTGCCAAGATCCAGGAAATAATCCTCGTCGCTGACCCGGTTGAAATTCAGCCGGCTCGACCAGTTCGGCGCAAGGCGTGCCTGGTAGCGGATACGCCCCAGCCAACGGTCCCGATTGTCACGACCATCGGCGTTGTCGTCGTCTGGCAGGTAGTCGAAATTGAACGTTCCGCCCTGGCTTCGCGTCAGAAACCGGTACTCCGAACCGAGCATGAAGCCGCGATCGCCGATCAGCCGCGGCGTAAAGGTTGCATCCTGGTTGGGCGCAATGTTCCAGTACCAGGGCACGGCGAGATCGATTCCGTTGTCGCTGCTGGAGCCGAATTGCGGATAGAGGAAACCGGATTTGCGTTCATCGTTGAGTGGAAAGCTCAGCCACGGTGAATACAGGATGGGCACGCCCTTGAACTCCAGGCGCGCATTGCGGGCTGTGCCCACGCCGCGTTCGAAATCAAGGTCCACGTCGCCGGCCTTGAGCTGCCAGTCGGGATCCTCGACGTCGCAGGTCGTGAAGTCGAAGCGCTCGACCTCCGCGTGCGTCTCGTCGGTCATCCGGACCAGGTCGGCGTTGCCGGCGCCGGCCGCCCCGGCGATGTAATAGCGCACCTGCTCGAAGCGGCCGGTGGAGGATTCGGTGTTGTAGCGCGCACCAGCTGCGTTAAGGCGAACCAGCGCGTCGGAGTACTCCAGCCATCCCGGCACCACGACTTCGCCGGTCTCCGGGTCGTAGATCAGTTCGTCGGTTTCCAGATTCTGGTCGCCGTAGATCAGCTTGACGTTTTCGCTGAAGCGCATGGGCGCGTTGCCCGGGGCGTCCATGTCGTCGGCGCGGATATCCATCGGAACGCTCGACGAGCGTTCGATCCGGCCCCGGTCGGGAATCGTTCCCGGCTGCTGGCATTGCATGGCAGGCGCAACCGATTCGCCGCTGCTCTGCTGGGCCGGGGCATCGGTGCAGAACACGATCACCGCGCCCAGCAATACCCATACCGGCCGGGCACGGGCGGTCCGGCGGCTTCGGGAGAGGTGCTCGGCAGGGGTCACGGGCGGTTGTCGGTCCGGTGCTGGTTCAAAAAGTCGGCGCGCACGTCTCGACCGGCCGCGGCCAGCCGTTCAACGGCCTGGTGGAAGCGCTCGAAATCGCCGTCATATTCTGCCAGAAGATCGGCGAACGCGTCGACCCCGGCCTCGTATGTAGCCAGCAGTGCAAGATGGGCGTTGTTGAGGTCCTGTGCCATCCATGCATCGAAGCGGTCGTCGCCGGTGGCTTGCCGGAATTCGACATAGCGAAGCCGGAGCGTCTCGAACAGCGTCTGTCTGGCCTCGCGCATTGTCTGCCTCGATAGATTGCTGGCATACAGCACCTCCAGTTCGGTACGCGTCTGAAGCAGCAGTTGCGTGAATTCGGCCTCCACGCGTCTCGATCTTTGCCAGGCCTGCAGCGATTTCCCGGCCTCGTTGGTTTGCAGCCATCGGCGGATGCCGGCGCGCTCGACCGCGGTGGCATAGGCTTCGTTGAATCCGGTTTCGCCCTTGACGAACACGCGCTGGTGGGCCAGTTCATGAAACAGCAGCCCGGCCAGCCGAAGATCGCTGAACTCGAGCATCGGGCTGGTCACGGGATCGTTGAAGCGGCCGAGCGTCGAATACGCGGCCACCGGCGAGACCAGCGTATCCAGCCCGCGCTCGCTCAGTATCCGTGCCCGGCGCTCGGCGGCGTCGCGGTCGAAATAACCGCGATAGGCCAGGCAACCGACCAGCGGATAACACCATGTCTTCGGGGCCACGCTGAATTCCGGCGCCGCAATCACGTTGTAGATCACCGCATCGCGTTCGAGCTTGACGAAACCGGCGTAGCTGCCGTTGTCGGGCAGACTCAGTTCGTCGCCTGCGAAGTCGCGCAGTTCCAGCACCAGTTCGAGTTTCCGACGTTTTTCTTCAGACGTTTCCGGCGAAGCGAGCAGTTTTTCAATATCCTTGCGCTTGAGCAGCAATTCCATCTGACCGCGCGCGGCCTGGCCGTACCAGCCCAGCGTGGCGCAACCACCGGCCGCGAGCAGCGCGCCGCAAAGGGCAATGATCATGACCGACTGGTATATCGATGAAGACTTCTGGCGCAAGTTCGGACCGCTGATGTTCGGAGACGAGCAGTTTAGCGAGGCGGCCGGACAAGTGCCCACCCTGCTGACACGTATCGGTTTGAAAGCGGGCGCGGTGCTGGATCTCGGCTGCGGACCGGGCCGCCATGCGCTGCCGCTGGCCCGGGCCGGACTCGAAGTGACCGCGATCGATACCAGCGAAGTCCTGCTGGACGAACTGCGCCGTCGCGCGGCGGACGAGCGCCTGGAGATCGACATGCGGTGCGAGGATATGCGCGAATTCGCGCGACCTGATGCATTCGACGCGATCTTTGTGATGTGGACATCGTTCGGTTACTTCGAGGATGAAGCCGACCACGATCGCGTGCTGGCCGGGATCTTCGAGAGCCTCAAGCCCGGCGGCGTCGTGGTGCTCGATCTGCTCGGGCTGGAAACGCTGTGCCGCACGCTCGAGCCGGTCCACCTGACCGAAAACGCCGACGGCAGCCTGTTGATCGAGCGCCCGGTGCTTGTCGACCACAATACCCGGCTGGAGAACGAGTGGATTCTGGTTCGGGACAATCGTGCCGACCGGGCAGTGTTTTCCCACCGGGTCTGGTCGGCGGGCGAAATCGCGCGGCTGATCGAATCGGCGGGACTGGAGCTGGAGGCCATAGACGGCGATCTGGAAGGCACGCCATACGATTTCGAATCCGAGCGCATGTACGTCTTCGCGCGCAAGACATGAGGTGAAAGGTGAAGGATCAAAGGTCAAAAGCATCCTCGCGCAGAGCCGCAGAGAAAGTCAAAAGCTCAGGACAGCTCTCGCGAAGGCGCGAAGACGCTAAGGAAAATCAAGTCAAAAGCGATCCCAATTCAAAAGCGTTGCGGGTAACCTCTGAACAAGTGTGCGCGTAGCGCGCTTATACAGGGTACAAAATCGTTGTAGTAGATTTTGCCTTTCTCTGCGTGTCCGCGTCGCTGCGAGAGAATCAGCTTTCGTTGTTCGCCCTTCTTCGCGTCTTGGCGGCTTCGCGAGAGCTGTTTTAGAGTTTTTGGCCGATCAGCCGTCCTGCCGCAGCTGCTCGTAGGCTTCGCGCACCGCGTGCTCGAGCTGTTCGCGGTCGGCAAGGCCGGCGGGGACGGGCGCCAGGATCTTGAGCTGCACGCGGCTGAAGAAGCCGCGCTCGCGGCGCCGCCAGCGGCCCGGTGCGCGGCTGAAAACGCCGCCCCACAGGCCTTCGATGGCCATCGGGATGACCGGTACGGCGCGCCGCTGGAGTATTTCGGAGATGCCGGAGCGAAACGGCTGGACGTTGCCGTCGGGGCTCAGCCCGCCTTCCGGGAATATTCCGACCAGTTCGCCGCGGGCCAGCGCCTGGTCGACGCTGTCGAATGCGCGCTGCAGGCATTCCGGGTCGACTTTCAATGGGGCGACCGGAATGGCGCCGGCCAGCCGGAACAGCCATTTCAGCCCGCGGATGTTGTAGATCCTGTGGGTCATCACAAAGCGGATCGGGCGCTGCAAACTCCCTCCGACAATCAGTGGATCCATGAAGCTCAGATGGTTGCAGACCACCAGGGCGGGGCCGCTCTCGGGCAACCGCTCTGCACTGTGGCCGGTCACCCGGACGCGGTAGATCAGCCGGCTGAGCAGCCACATCAGGAATCTGATGGCGAATGCGGGCACCAACGTGAACACGTACGCGGCCACGATGAGATTCATCACCGCGACGATGCCGAACAATTGGGGGATGGAAAGGCCCAGCACGCTCAACAACACGATGGCCATGGCGCTGGCCAGTACCATGAACAGCGCGTTGAGGATATTCATGCCGGCGATCACCCGGGCCCGCTCGGCATTCTCCGAAAGGCTCTGGATCAGGGCATACAGAGGCACGATGAACAGGCCGCCGCTGACGCCGATGGCCAGCAGGTCGGCCACGATACGCCAGCTGCCGTCCATCGCAAGAAGATCGCCGATGCCGGCATCCAACAGGGGCCGGACGGGGCTGGCAAACATCAGGTCGAGCCCGAACAGCGTCATGCCGAGCGCGCCTATCGGCACCAGGCCTATTTCGACGTTGCCGCGCGAGAGCTTTTCACACAGCAGTGCGCCGATGGAAATGCCGATGATGAACAGCGCCAGCAGACCTGCCAGCGTAGATTCGTTGCCGCCCAGAACCCCCTGGGTCCAGGCCGGAATCTGGACCAGGAAGACGGTGCCGTAAAACCAGAACCACGAGATGCCCAGCACCCCGTGCAGCAGGTTTCGGTCTCGACCGATCAGCTTGATGTTGGCCCACGAGGCCGTGACCGGATTGAGGTTCAGGACCAGTTCGTCATCACCCACGGCCACGCGCGGTACGCCCAGTGCGGCCAGGTAGCCCGCGATCGCGACGGCCAGCGTGGCCGCGAGCACCGCCCAGGGCCAGCTCAGCGGCACCCCGGCCGCGATCGGGCCGATGATGGTGCCGCCCAGGATCGCAACATACGTGCCGGCTGCGACCAGGCCGTTGCCGCCGGTCAGTTGATGATTGTCGAGCAGCTGCGGGATGATCGAATACTTGATCGGCCCAAACAGCGTGGACTGAAATCCAAGCAGAAACACGACCGACATCAAAGCAACGATGTTGCCCAGATAGAGTGCGACGCCGGCGAACAGGCAAATGGCGACCTCGAACAGCTTGATCAACCGGATCATTCGCGATTTTTCGAATCGGTCGGCGAGCTGGCCGAATACGGCCGAAAACAGAAAATAGGGCAGGATGAACAGCAGTGCGGCCAGGTTGACCAATCCGCTGGCGTCCCAGCCGGCCTCGACCCCGATGCCGAACACGATCAGCGCGGCGAGCGCATTGCGGAAGATATTGTCGTTGAGCGCGCCCAGCGCCTGTACCGCGAAGAACGGGCCGAAGCGCCGGTTGGCCAGTAATCGAATCATGTGGTTTTCGCGGCGCATGCCGGCACAGTCGGGCAATCGCGCACTTTACCGCAACGTTGCCGCCCGGCAGGACCGGGCCACAAGCTCGCCGCCTCGAAGCCCGCCTCGGCGGGCGCCGCCCGGAGCCCGATTTGCCGGTAAACCTGTTATAACGAGCATTCGACTCAATCGGAAACGATCCAGTGCTGCTCGAGGCACCCGAGACCACCGGTTCAGAACGGTTTTCGAAGCGCCGTCTGGTTGTTCTGTCGCTGATCGCCACCTTGCTTCTGTTTGAAATATGGCTGCACTGGAGCGGTTTGCCGTATCTTGAGAATCCGCGCCTGCTCACGCTGGGAGGCGCAGCAGAAGTCGCCATATGGCTGCTGCTTGCAAGCGCTCTCGTCGTTGTCCAGACCCGGCGCCTGCCGGAACGGATTTACTGGATGTTCACTGCGGGACTCGCGATCTGGCTGGTATCCCAGACCGCGGATCTGATGGACGAGTTTCTCCGCCAGCCGCTGTGGCTCTCGATTTACGGTGAAGACAGCTCCAGAGTTGTCGGCATGTTCCTGGTCACCCTCGGGCTGATTTCGCTTATCCGCCACAGCGCTGCCATGCTGCAGGAGCTTGAATTTCTCAGTTTCCATGATTCCCTGACCGGGCTTTGCAACAGGCGGATGTTCCAGCAGTCGCTCGTGGCTAAGGGCGACCACAACTTCGCTCTGATGTTGATGGACCTGGATCACTTCAAGAAGATCAATGACCGTTTTGGCCACGAAATCGGTGATCGGGTTCTGCGCGGAATTGCCGATCTGCTGCAGCGGCATTGTCGAGAACGCGGTGAAATCTTCAGGCTGGGCGGCGAGGAGTTCGCGGTAATCCTGGCGGATGCGTCACAGTCCGAGCTCGAGCGATCCGCGGAATCATTCCGCAAGCGGGTCGAGTCGCTGAACGGCGATGACGAGACCCGCGTCACGATCAGCATCGGTACCGGCCTGCGGCGTCGAGGAGAATCAACGAGCGAACTGATGCGCCGGGTCGACCGCGCGCTTTACGGGGCCAAGGCGGCCGGGCGAAACCGCGTCGTGCCTTCAGGATAAACGTGCTGCGGGCAGGATTGTTCGCAAGCGCCCTCAGCGTGCAACCAGCGAACCTGCTTTTCCCTGCAATACCAGCTCGCCGGAGGTATCGAGGTCGAAATGTTCGACGCCCTCCAGAATCTCCAGGAATTGTGCCTCCTGGCTCATCAAGGCGTCCGGGCAGGCCATCATGGTGGTTGCCGCCGGATTGATCGCCAGCGTCTCTCCGGTCAGACGGTATTCGGCGGTGTAGCGATTGCATGAAGCGCGCCCAGCAACGCGCCCATCCGGATTGAATTCCAGGGTTATCCGCGATTTGTCGATGATGCCGCGATCGTCGAGACGCTCCACGACCCATTTGCGCCCGACAAGGAGGCTGGATGGTTTGCCGCCGCAGCCGGAATGCGCGTCGTCGCGGGTTTGCACGGTGACTGCATACGGGTGCGGCATGCCGGTGGCCGAGTCGCGACAGATCGTGGCGGTGGCTGATACCAGCGCCGCGTCGGCAGCCGACGCCGCCCTGAACAAAGTGGTGTCGCCTTCCGTGTCGCGGTCAAGAAGCTTCATGTCCCGGCTCGACTCACCGTAATCCGTCACCAGCTTCACTCGCCGGGTATCCAGCTCGACGTGCCAGCCCGGCTCGTTGCCGCCGGCGGAAAACGGCAGGGGCGCGGCCGTGCTCATGCTGCATTCGGGCAGTTCCTGGCCGCTGAAATGAACAATCAACGCTTCACCGTCGATCCGGACGGTCGTGGCCGGATCGTCGACCGCGACCAGCCGCTTGTTCGAAGCCGATGTATCGGCCCGCATCCGGAAGGTCCGCCCGTCGAGAACCAGCCGTGGTGCGTCGTCCCGGCGGCCCAGCCGGACCGGAATCTCGCCGCATCGGTAGGCGGTGCCGAAGGCGGTCCGGTCCAGCGGCCGAAGCTGCAGTGCACCGATGTTGACCTCTGCGGATGCGAGATCCAGCACTTTCGGTCCGGTCGCGCGCCGGGCAAAGCCGGCGGAGCTGACGATGCCCCGCAACTCGTGCAGGGCTTCCGAATCGATTGCTTGCCGGTCGACCGTCAGTTCGAAGTCAATCGGCACCTGACGCCCCGCCAGATCGATCTGCTGTTCGGCCACAACGCGAGCGCCGCTTGCTGTGTACTGCTGGATTTCTACCCGTGCCGTGGCATCGCGCGGCAGCGCAATGCGTTCGCGGTAGGTCAATTCGCCCTTGACGGTCACCGGAGGTTCTTTCGAAAGCTGCGCAGCGCAACCCGCCAGCAGCAGGGTCGTGCACAACAGGGACAGAGCTCGACGGGTCACGCGTTTTCCCGTCCATCGGCGGCAGCGGTTTCCGGCGCCTGCGGACCGTTATCCGAAGCGCCAGCGCCGGTCGACTCGGCATGGAACTCGCGGCCGAAGATCTGCCAGAAGGCAATGAACAAGACGGCGATCAACGGACCGACCACGAAGCCGTTGATGCCGAAAAGCGCCAGGCCGCCGAGTGTCGACAGCAGCACCATCCAGTCGGGCAGCTTGGTGTCCCGGCCGACCAGGATGGGGCGGAGGATATTGTCGGCCAGGCCGATGATGATCACGCCGTACAGGACCAGTACCGTGGCCGAAACCCATTCGCCCACGGCATAAAGATAGATCGCGGCCGGCAGCCAGATCAGTCCCGCGCCGACAGCGGGAATCAGCGACAGCACCGTCATGGCGACGCCCCACAGCAGCGGCGCGGGCAGGCCCAGAATCCAGAAGATCAGCCCGCCCAGGGCGCCCTGCACCATGGCCACGAGCAGGTTGCCCTTGACCGTGGCGCGCGCCACCTCGGCGAATTTCTGGAACAGCAGGCGTTCGCGCTCGTCGCCCAGCGGCAGCGCCGCGACCAGTTTTTCCACCAGCGCACGACCGTCGCGCAGAAGGAAATACGCAACGTAGAGCATCAGCGCCAGCTTGAGCACGAACGAAAACGTGCCCTGGCCGACCGCCAGCGCGTTTTGCGCGATGAATTGGCTTGCGGTCACCGCGGCGCTCGCCGCGCGTTCGCGCACTGCGCTCATGTCGATGTCGAGCCGGTCGAACAGCGCCTGTACGGCCGGAAACGCGTTTCGCACCTGGTCGATGTATTTGCCCGGCTGAATCTGCTGGGCCTCGATCTGCTGATAGATCATCACGCCCTGCTGCACGAACGAGGTCAGCAGCAACAGCACCGGAATCACCACCAGTACCACGCAGGCCGTCAGGGTGGTCAGGGCCGTAAGGTTCGGCCGCTTGCCCCACTTTTTCTCAAGCCACATCTGGACCGGATGGAAAAGTACCGCGATGATGCAGGCCCAGAGTATCGGCGCGAAGAACGGTTTGAGCAGGAACGCGAACGCGACGGTCACCAGGGCCAGCGCGATCAGGAACGTGCGTTGTTCGAGTTTTTCGATCATCTTGGTCGACCAGCCTGGGGAAATCCGGAATTGCTGCAACTATAGACACTGGGACGTCGACCGGCAACCGTTCGGGTTGGTGGCACACGGGTTCGGTATTCGAAAGTGCCGCCAGGTGGCAAGCGCTGCTGGAGCAAAAAAGTCCGCGATTCATGAGTGTTTCTTTCACCGGCAACGGCGGCTTCCAGAATGTCGGCAGCCATCGATTCCAGTAGCATAGGCTGCTGGAATCCTTCAGATCAAATCACTTGGCCGCCAAGCCCGTAATCATTCTTTCCGAACGGCCGCCGCCGGCGCCCGACGCGCCGGCAACGGGGCTTGCCGTTCGTCATGTCCGGATGGCCGAGGCGCTGGCCGCCCGCGGTATGCCGGTGACCTTCGCGTGGCCGGGTAACGCGGATTCTGCCGTCGACCGCCCGCGCGTCTCCGGCGCATTCGAATGTCTGCCCTTGCAATCCACGGAGTCGCTGGCCGTGTGGATTTCGCGTCATGCCAGCCCGGTCGTGATTCTGGGCTACTGGGAGCTTGCCGAATGGCTGCCGTCCCGCATCGGCGAGGTGCTGGTGCTCGACTACGTCGCGCCGCGCCTGCTCGAGCGGCAGTTCGAAGACCGCGAAGGGCTGGGCGAGCAAGCAAGCAGACTGGTCGCTTTGCTTTCGCGCTGCGACGAGGTATGGACAGGCAACAAAGGCCAGCGGGATTTGATGTTGCCCTGGATGCTGCTGGCCGGACACGATTGCCGCTACCGGGTGCCGGTGCGCGTTGTGCCGATAGCCGGAACGATAGCCGGAACGATAGCCGGAACGAGTGCCGGGGCCATTGAAGGAACGAGCGGCAATCAAGCCCCGCATCGCCAGCCGCATGGCGCCGCTGCCGGCGAATCGAGCGGTGAAACCCGGGTTACCGGTCAGCGCGCACCCCTGACGCTGTTCCATGGCGGGCGCGACTGGCCCTGGCGTGATTCCAGGGCGTGGCTGAACGTGCTGCGCGGCGACGGCCCCTGGCGGCTGATCGATTTCAGCGAAAGCGCAGGGCTGGCCGGGCACGCGCAATATCTGCAGCGCCTCGGCGCGGCCGACCTGGCACTCGACCTGGGTGACGACAACACCGAACGCCGCTATAGCCAGTCGTTCCGAATGGTCGACGCGCTGTGCGCCGGCGTACCGGTGATCTGCAATGATTTCCTGCCGCTGGCGGACCTGGTGCAACACCATGAATGCGGCTGGACGATCCGACGTCCCGAAGACTTGCCGCCGCTGCTCGCCGACATCGCCGAAGATCGCGGCGAACTTGCGCGTCGCGCCGGGAACGCGCTGTGCCTTGCCCGGACGCGATTCGACGCCGATGAGATATACGGCAGCCTGACCGGTCCGCTGGCGGCGCTAGCCGAACGCGGACCCGGTGAGACCCGAAGCCCGCTCATGGGGATTCGGCCTGCGGAAGATTCCGGCGCGCCTCCCGGCATGGCGAGGGCATTCCGAAAATATCTGTCGATGTGGGCCTATGATCGACTTCGTCGGCCCTGGCAAAAGCGGCTTTCAAGACGCCTGGCGGACCGGCCGATGCCGGACCACGAGCGCGCTTGCTGGGTCGTGCTCAGCCGGGCCGATGTATTTCCTGCCGATCACGGCGCGGCAGTGAAGATCGAGCGTACCGCCTGGGGATTATCGTTTCACGTCTCGGAAGTCGTCTTGCTGACCGACCGGCGAGACGGCTACTGGATTTACCGGCGCGGCGAGCGGGAATTTCGGCGTTTTCCGCTTTGGCCGCGTCTGGCCGGATGGCCGCGTGCGCTCAGCATGATCCGCGTCATGGCGCGCGGCGTGCCTTTTTCCAACGCCTTTCTGTACCTGCCCTGGGTCGACCGCGGCATGCAGTTCCGTCTGATGTGGCTTATGCGACGGCATCCCGTGGAGGTCGTGCAGGGCGAGTTTCCGGCCTACGCGCGACCGGCTGTGTGGGCCTCCAGGCTGTTCGGCACTCGCAGCCTGATGGTGGAGCACAACGTGGAGTTCCAGCGCATCTCCGAGCAGGTGCCGGCGCTTGGTGAATCGGCCCGGCAGAGACTCAAGCGGCTGGAAGTGGATCTGGCCAACGCCTGCGACCGGGTCATCACCGTCTCCAACCGCGACCGCCGCGAACTGGTTGCGGCCGGTGTTCGCGATGCGCTGGTGCATACCGTTCCGCATGGGGTCGACCTGGAGCGATTCGAAAATGCTCCACCGGTCGACCTGCGGGCGACTTACGACATCCCGGCCGAGCATGCGGTGCTCGTCTATCACGGCATCTATTCCTATCCGCCCAACCTCGAAGCCGTGGAGGAACTGGCCCACGGCCTGCTGCCGAAGCTGCGGCGAGCCGGGCATCCTGCCAGCGTGGTCGCATTCGGCCCGCAGCCGCCGGAAAAAAACTTGCCCGGCGTCGTATTCGCTGGTGCCGTAGACGATCTGGCCGGGCACTTGCAAGGGGGCGATATTGCAGTCATCCCGCTGCGGCAAGGGGGCGGCACCCGGATGAAGATTCTCGACGATTTTGCCGCGCGTGTGCCCGTCGTGACGACGCACAAGGGCATGGAGGGAATCGACGTCGAGCACGGAAAGCACCTGCTCATCGTCGACGATCCGGATGCCATGGCCCAAGCCGTGGCAGGACTGCTGGCCGATGGTCGGGCGCGGCAGGCCCTGGCCGAGGCCGCCGCGCAATGGGTGAGTCGCTTCGACTGGCGCGAGATCGCGCGCACCTACGTTGAACTGATGCGCGGCTCTGCATGAGAGCGCCTCTGAACCGCGCGCCGTTTCGCTCTGGACGTACACGAAACGCGCCGGTATCGACGGTATACTCGAATTCAATTCAAGCGTGATTGAGCCCGATCATGTCAGAACGCGAAATCATGGAATACGATGTCGTCGTCGTCGGTGCCGGCCCGGCCGGGCTTTCGTGCGCGATGCGGCTCAAGCAGCTCGACGAAGACCTCAGCGTCTGCGTCATCGAAAAGTCGGCTGAAATCGGCGGGCATATTCTTTCCGGCGCGGTCATCGAGCCCGAGCCGCTGGACAGGCTGGTCGAGGGCTGGCGCGACGATCCGCCGCCGATCTGCGTGCCGGCGACCAGCGACGATTTCGTGTTCCTGAGCAAGACCGGCTCGCGCAAGCTGCCGACCCCGCCGCAGCAGAAGAACCACGGCAATTTCATCGTCTCGCTGGGTGCGATGTGCGCCTGGCTGGCGCCCAAGGCCGAGGCGCTGGGCGTGGACCTGTTTCCCGGCTTTGCCGCGGCCGACCTGTCGTACGACGACGACGGTGCCGTGCAGGGCGTGATCATCGGTGACATGGGCGTCGACCGGAAGGGCAACGAGAAGGATACCTACGTTCAGGGGATCGAGATCCGGGCGCCGATCACGGTGCTGGGCGAGGGTGCTCGCGGACACTTGACCAAGCGTGCAATCAAGAAATACGATCTCGCCGCCGACTGCGACCCGCAGGCCTACGGCATCGGCATGAAGGAGCTCTGGAAGCTGCCCGAGGGCCGTGTCAGGCCCGGCCATATCCAGCATACGATCGGCTGGCCGCTGCCGAATCAGATCTACGGCGGCAGCTTCATCTATCACCTGGACAAGGACAGGGTGGCGGTCGGCTTCGTCTGCGCGCTGGACTACAAGGATCCGGATTTCACCCCGTTCGAGGCGTTCCAGCAGTTCAAGCACCATCCGAGCATGCGCGAGCTGCTCGAAGGCGGCGAGATCCTGTCGGCCGGAGCCCGGGCGATCGTCGAAGGCGGTTACCAGTCGCTGCCCAGGCTGGAAATGCCCGGCGCGATGCTGATCGGCGATTCCGCCGGCTTGCTCAACGTGCCCAAGATCAAGGGCACGCATCAGGCCATGAAGTCCGGCATGCTGGCGGCCGAGCATATCGTCGGGCAAAAGGCCGACAAGTCGAAAGCCAGCGAGGGTTTCGACGCCCGCCTGCGCGCTTCCGACATCATGGCCGAGCTGAAAAAAGTCAGAAACATCCGGCCCGGCTTTCACAAGGGCCTTTGGCGCGGCGTCATCACTGCCGGCATCGAGACCGTGACCGTCGGCAAGCTGCCGCGCACGCTGTCCAACCATGCCGATTACCAGCAGTACCGCAAGCGCAACGGGCACCGGTTCGACTACGATTTCGTCGACCGTGATCTGCCGCCGCGCGACCGCCTGGCCTCGGTCTATTTCGCCTCGACCGAGCACGACGAGGATCAGCCGGTACATCTCAAGATCATCGAGCCCGATGTCTGTTTCACGAAGTGTGAAACCGAATATGGCAATCCCTGCACGCGCTTCTGCCCGGCCAATGTCTACGAAAAGGTCGAGGACGAGGACGGCAAGCGCATCCAGATCAACGCCGCCAACTGCGTGCACTGCAAGACCTGCGACATCGCCGATCCCTATCAGGTGATCGAATGGGTCACGCCCGAGGGCGGGTCGGGACCGAACTACTCGAATCTATAGGCTTGACGGTTTCCGGTTTCCGGACGTCGGTGGTCGGACATGCCGGGAAGCTGACCTAACGGGTTTTTTGGGACGCGCCTCCCACTGCAAACGATGTTCGGGTTCGATCATCCGCCGCTCTGACCTTCGCGCTTCATCTCGCGCATCCGCCGCATCGGACGGCGTTCACCGTCGGTCTCGGCGGCACTTTGCAGTGTCTTGAATTTCTCGAGCTGGGCTTCGGTGAGAACCGCAGCCTGATCCAGATGCGCCGTCAGGTGCAGCGAGCGCAAATGGGCGCGCAGTTCGGCGATCTCCAGCAGCAGTGAGTCCATTTTTGCGGCATTGATGCTGCCCTCGGCGAACATCGCCTCGAGCCGCTTTTCGGCATCCACGATCTGATTGCCGAGTTCCGGCGCGCGGGTCTTGACCCGGGCCATGAGCTCGCCGCTGCGTTCGATCTGGCCTTCGGTAAGTTCCAGCGCTTCGGCATGTTCCAGCACGTGTCTGGGGCCCGGATAGCCGTTGACTCCGGCCACTCGTCCCATGCCCATGCCGCGCCCTTGCCGCAGGTTGCTGAATTCACGCGCCTGCATGGACTGGTGGCGATTGCCATGCTGGCCGGAATCGGCGGTTTCCTGGGCTAAGGCGTGGGGTGCGACGGTAGATGCGACGGTAAATACGATGGTCAATGCGACGGTCAATGCGGTCGACCATAAAGCCGCGCACGCGCTTGTGGCCCGTGCGGCTGCGAAGCGGTTCTCGAGTCTGTTCATCAATGCTCTCCTCGTGATTTATTGCGGTTGTCGCGCAGTGCGTGAATCAGCTTCACGGCATCCGCCGTTTCGGCCACGTCGTGCACGCGCAGGATATTGGCGCCGCGCTCGGCGGCCAGCACGCCGGCCGCCACCGAGGCGGCGACCCGGTCGGCGGCGGCTTCCCGCCCGGTGATCCTGCCGAGCATCGACTTGCGTGAAATACCGGCCAGCAGCGGCAGGCCGAATTCGCGAAACTCAGCGAAGCGGTCGAGCAGGTCGAGATTGTGATGCATCGATTTGCCGAAGCCGAAGCCCGGGTCCAGCACCATATTGTGCTCGTGCATGCCGTTGGCCAGGCAGGTGTCCACGCGCTCGCGAAAAAAAAGCCGCAGGTCTTCGACGACGTCATCGTATTCGGGTTGTCGCTGCATGCTGCGCGGCTCGCCCTGCATGTGCATGATGCACGTCGGTACGCCTGTTTCGACCGCCGCCAGGAGCGCCTCGGGGTCGCGCAGGCCGTTGACGTCGTTGATCATGTCGGCGCCGGCAGCGACCCCGGCACGCATGACTTCGGCCTTCATGGTGTCGACGGAGATCGGTAAGTCGATCTCGGCGCGAATCGCCTCGATGACCGGCACCACGCGTTCGATTTCGTTGCGGGCATCGACCGGCTCGGCGCCCGGCCGGGTGGATTCGCCGCCGATGTCGAGGATGTCGGCGCCTTCGGAGGCCAGTCTTTGCGCGTGCGCCAGCGCCTTTTCCACCGAATCGAAGCGCCCGCCGTCGGAAAAGGAATCCGGCGTCACGTTGACGATGCCCATGACCAGTATCCGGCCCGAGGCTGCGGACTGGCGGATGGTCTCGTTCAATGGCTGGTTCTGGCCCGGCAAGGCGGCTCCCGGAGCGTTCATGCGATATTGCTGATGATACATCCGTCGGTGGAAACCCGGAGCACCCAGACCGCAAGCAGCGTCGGGGATGCGACCCCGACCTACGACGACCCGGCGTATTCGATGCGTGCATTAGACGATCCGGCGTTCTCGAGGCCTGCCGTAGGCCGGCGTTGCATCGCCGACGGAAAACTGCGACGCCTCGCG
>Ga0209925_1000413_pt1:15000-22153 | contig 22153 bp, 29 predicted proteins | sample SalPonR2_A_D1_MG_FD_185702 | JGI IMG/M metagenome (GOLD analysis project Ga0209925, IMG submission 185702) | Salt pond soil microbial communities from South San Francisco under conditions of wetland restoration - Salt Pond MetaG R2_A_D1_MG... ... | reverse complement strand
TCCACGCCCACAGAAAGGTTTGCAAAGGTCGACACCGGCCATCTTTGGCATTAACCAGCACGACAACAGCATGCACACAAAATTTCTTCTCATGCACGCCTGATGTTAAGGTCTTTGCCCAAGCAAAGACGTGTGACAGGCCTTTGCGCCCTTTCCTCCTCCCTGCCGGGCGAGGCTCTCGGCCCCGTCAGCTGTCGCCCTCTCTAATCCGATATGGCCGCAGCAAATTTGAAGCAGAAAATTCCGTCCGCGGCAAACATTTGCACGCGGAACAGATGGAGGCACCTCAAATTGAAAGATAGGTTTGAGGAGGATGAAAAGGCTATGGTGTTTTTTATAAGCAATCCTATTACACCTATACGTACACAGCGGCCGACCAGGAGCACAAGACGACACGAGGTTGTCAGAGTCCCCTCGAACGTTGCTTTGCTTGAAGCCGGCGTACACAAGCCTCACTACGCACCACATCAACATGCCTCCTTCGATTTTTGAGCGTCTCATCAACATTTTGGGAAGCAGTCCACCAGGTTCGTATGCAATAAGTCCATGTGTTGATTCTTAGTGAGCGACTTGGTGAACATACATGTCCATTTACCTTTCCCCCCTTGTCCTAACCCCTTGACGTGCCGTACAAATTCACAATCAGACTCAGATCATCACCGACCCTACGATCAAGAAAGCTACGAAGTTCGGCGCGCATTGAGTGATTGCACGATTCCTGACGATTTGAGAGAGGAAGGAGCGGAACCTCCGGCTGTCAAGGCAGGACGACTTGAATTTTCACGTGCATCGGATGTCCTCGATAATACTTCCAAGGACTCTCGGAATCCCCTTCCGAAGGGCGGTGATGGAGGACAGAAAAGTGGACGTCGGCAGCATATTTCTTCCTATGCTTCAAAGATGGCCCCTTTGGAGGACGAGGGCGCGAGGGAGAAGGACATGAAGAGGGAAGCGTCTTCCTCATCATGTTCGTCCACAGGGCCCTGCTCTAGTACCCCCAAAGAGTTTTTTTTCAGCGACCAGGATGGGAAGATCCTGCGAGGTGATTCACGGGCCTCCTCCTTGGATGTGAGTCTCTGCAGCTATTCCCTCAATAAGCTCCTTGTTCACTTTCCGGGTGACCATTTTCTTGGCCTCACACCTCTGACTTCTGACGACTTTCCTCATTCCACCATTATTTTCCAATAAAATGTTGTCTATCAACCTGCCTAAAAATTTTCGACAAATCATTCCATACCCTGTGCCTCGTCCTCAGGTGGCCATACCCCCCCTCAATGGCCATGATCATCCCCATCACGTTCGCGTAATTTCCTGGATGAAGGATCTGGGGGAGGGCGCATTATCATTGGAGGAGTTTAGCATGATCCTTCCGACCGTTTTGAAGCGGTGCAACCTTCGGAACATGAAGATGTGCGAACCGGTCAAGCGCCTACTAGGGTGAGGAGGGAGGACGGAACGCAGGTTGGGTTCCGACGTGAGTTTATCTCGCGCCCCACAAACGGGTCCTCTCATGCGACCATGTTTTCTCCCTCCCGTATCAGGCGTTTGGAGCTCCGTCGTGAGGATTGGTCGCCCTACGCGTTTTGGGACCCTGACAAGCTCTACACCCGCAACCTGGTGGCGACGGACGGCAAGACTTTCACCCTGCTCCTCCTCTGCTGGAATCCCGGCAAGGTGGGCCTTGTCTCTTTTTCTACCTATTTAACCTGTTTCCTCCCTTTTCCTCTTCTCCCATCTGGTGCTTGGATCTATATGCCCTGGTCTTTTTATGACTCCCGCCCATCCGTCCTTTCCTCCCTCCTTTTCTCTCGATTTCTCTCCAGGAATCTCCCATCCACGACCATCCTTGTGACGGTTGCTGGGTCAAATGCGCGCAGGGCACGGTCAAGGAGACCATCTACCAGATGGACGGAGGCAGGAGCCTGGTGGCGGAGGAGGAGAAGTACTTCTACCCGGGGGAGCTCTCGTACATCGAAGGTGCGGAGACAGGGATTGGAGGAGAGAGGTAGAGAGGACTGACATTTATTTCAAGTTTCGCTGGCTTTTCTGTTTGAGTGCAAGGCGTGGTCGACGTGAGCATACCCTCATTCCTCTCTTTAATACCGCCACTTTCACGCTAGATTCGCTCGGCTTCCACAAGGTGGGCAACCCAGACCCCGTCATCGGAGCTGTCACCCTCCATTGCTACATTCCTCCCCCCCGCTCTGCCCGCGTCTGGCTGCCCACCCGCACGGCGGTCTCTGACTCTATGACCGTGCCCACGTGCCTGTATTCGGCCTTTGGACAGCGCGTGAAGGAAGGGGGGAGGGAGATGGGGAAGGAGGGACCGACAATCACGGACCTCAGGGCTGTGGGTGCTGGTGCGGTGGTTGGGTCGCCGTCAAATGAAGCGTAGAAGAACAACGAAAAGATAAGAGCAGGAGGGAGGGAGGATGCATCGCTTTATGCCATCGCCCACCCCCTCCACGTAGGAAGGAATACGTAGGACACGCAATAAAATATGTTGAAGATATAGAAATAATTGGGAAAGTTGTGCACGGGCGCAACTGCAAAAAAGAAACGATGACTCCGTATTTCATAGGTGGGGAAGGAAATATTGACAAGCACATCAACCCATTCTGAATGTCTAAAAATCCGGCGATGGTTAGACCAGGCAGGTGCTTAGACCGTGTAAATAGTGTTCTTTAGCGTTTGTGTAGAAACAAGCAAGGCCGTGATGGATGTCTGCATTGAAATTTTGAGGGATAGCATGAGATGATGGTTTGATGGAGAAGAATGTGGGGTCCTATTTCACAGTGCAGGACTCTTATCAATCTTTGTGGAAGGTACAGCAACGTAATGAAACATATTGACGAAATAGCAGTAGGAGCAGGAAGAAGAGCGGGCGCAGGAACGCAGTGTATTGACGCATAGGATGGCAACTCTTGTTTTCTCAATAATAAATGTGAGATGAAAAGATCGACACGGTCCTCTCCGTAGTACGTCGCTCTAAAAAGAGTAGCAAGTTTTCTTCTCGCAGCTTGTGATTTGTCGCACTCTCACATCACGCATGACCATCACACCCTTCAATTGGTATTATTTCTCCTCATGACCTCTAGGAGATAGCTTTCCTTTCACTTGAGCCGGACAACGCAGTGAGGTGGCCGGACTTCAAGCAACGTACGGCGACTGTACTTGTTACCTTTTCATTCGCACCATGCTACTCCCGCGCAAACACTGCCATGGCATCTCCTTGCTAGCTTTTTTTTTGTCCTTCTCCACAGCCTTCGTCTTTGTTCGGCCAGCCACCACCTCATTTTGCAATCCCACCCATCAAAGTAAACCATCAAGCACAGTCAAAGCCAACAAGACCCTGCCTCCACTGCCACAATCCTCTTCATCACCTCGTGGCCCCGTGCGAAAAAATTCTCCAGATCCACCTTTTAAATGGCGTGGTGGTGCCTTCGCTGCACGCATCCCCGGAACAAAGCCCAATCGGGTCCTGGCTTGGCTGCAAACATTTGCGCCTGGACCTGACGCCCCCCGGAAACAAAAGCTTGACTGGGACTTTCTCCGGATCGCCGCACCGGCATTCGTGCAATTCACAGCCGAACCACTAGCAGGATTGGTCGACACGGCATACTTGGGGCGGCTGGGACCGGTAGCTCTTGGGGGTGTGGGAGTGGCCATCTCGGCGCAATATTCGGTGTCCAAGCTCTACAATGACCCTTTACTGCGCACGAGCATCTCCCTGGTCGCCTCAAGCGAGGGAGCAGACGTTGGAGAAAGTGAAGCGAGCAAAGCAAATGCCCTCTCTCGGTCAGTCAGCACCGCCCTCCTCCTAGCGGGAGTTGTGGGTCTACTTCAAGGGGTAGTGTACGTGTTGTGCGCCGCTCCAATCATTCGCGCCATGGGCGTACTCCCCGGGAGTGCAATGTACGACCCCGCTGTCTCATATTTGCGCATTCGAGCCCTGGGCACCCCTGCTGCCACGCTCTGGCTCGTTTCCAACGGTATCTTCCGCGGTCTCGGCGATACTCTGACCCCGTTGAAGTGGAGCCTTGTGTTCACCGTCCTGAACGCGGCCTTGGACCCGCTGTGCATGTTCACGTTCGGAATGGGTCCTTCTGGGGCAGCCATGGGCACCGCAATCGCACAATACGTGGCGTTATTCCCCTTGCTCCTTCGAGTCCGGCAACGTGCCCGTGTCCGCCTCAATTTCGCCGACCTCCTCCCCTCCCTCGGCCAATACCTCCGTGCGGCCTCCTTGGTCTTCGTCAGGACCTGGGGAAAGATCCTTGCCTACGCCTACTGCGCTCGCCAAGCCGCTCTGCTCGGTGTCGTGGGAGCGGCTGCCTACAACCTGACGTTTCAGGTGGGATTTGCCACCACCCAGCTCTGCGAGTCCATCGCCATCGCCGTGCAGTCCCTCATCGCCCGAGAGCTTGGAGTCCTGAAGGCAGCCACGCTGGCCTCCGCAAGTGGTACGGCCAGCATAAGGGAAGTGGAGGAAGCACGCGGGAACCTCTGGCACCTGATCAAGCGAGGCTGTGTCCTCGGTGCCATGGTCTCCGGCGGCCTTTCCGTCGTCACGCTATGCAGCAAGTCGACGGTCATGCGAGGTCTCACATCCGATCTCTCCGTGCAAGCCACGGCATTGGCTGTCTTTCCGCTTGTCATGGCCTGCCAGGTCAATAAGGGCCTCGCCTACCCCGTGAACGGGATCATCATGGGTGGCCTCGATTGGGGCTTTTCGACCGTGACCATGTGGCTGGCGAACGTGATCTGTATCGGACTCTTGCTCTTGTGGAGTCCTCACGTGGGTTTGTCAGAGTTGTGGACTGCTTTAAGTGTCTTTATGGCTATCCAGTGGGTCAGTGGCGTGATTCGCTTCGCGTCAGGCACGGGGGTATGGAAACTTTTGAGGGAACGAGGTGGGCGACAGCGTGCAAGGTGAATAGAGAGGCGGGAGAGGATCAGGAAGCAAAGGCAAAGGTCACATGTACATTAAGTACCTATAAGCAGCAAATTCGAAGTATAGAAGAATCGACAAATGTGAAAGTTAGGGTTAGCAACGATAGCATCGCAAGAAGAAAAAACATGAGAGACAAGGATGGGAAGCGTGTTCTCCTCCCGGGCGGATTATCCTCAACCATGCGTGTCTCACGACGTGCTATTTGTGAAACTCTGGTAGCATGTTTAATCAGCATGTCACCCACTTCCCAACACGTTTGTCGCGTTGAGATTCTCACTAGACTACTCAGGTAAGGCGTTTGTAGGCTACCTTTCCCCGGAGGGTTTAGGGAAGGGGGAGGTTTCCTTATTGCAAGTTCTGATTTGAATGCCCATAAACTCAAAATGTAAGGAGAACTACTGGACGTCATCATCTCACCGATGCAGTCACCAAGGAAAGTGATCTCTTCGGGTGTGAACGGATGGGCCTCTGCTAACGATGAAAGCTTAGTCATCTTCTTTTTCTCCACATCGCGACACCTTAACCACTGTCTTTTCCACGTAAATTCGTAACCCCCTGTAATTAAAAGAAGGGAAGGCACTTCCCTGGATCACAAATGGTGAAAAGACAGAATTTGAAAAGGCCAAGCTTGAGTATCGCATGTGCTAGAGGCCACAGTACGAGAAACATCACCGGGGGGGTTTCTCCGGCGTCCGGTACGAGAAACACCAGGGCAGGCTCAGGGCCGCTAGAGGACTCTGCGAGGTTTGCGGGTTGCAGAAGGGAAAGCAGATGGCCTCGCTCTGACACAAGAAGGGTGTCGCTCTTTCTCTTCCACTCTGAAAACTGCGAAACATTTGGCCACGCGCGGGCACACGTCCACTATCTGGACTTACGTTGCACGTCTTCCTTTTTGTGCATATGATGCGCTTTATCTTGTATTTATCTCGTGTCATGGAAGTTGGTTTCGGAGCGAGGCGGTCTTTTAAGGCGGCGCCCTCTCCGCGTGTAGAGCGTGTCACTCACGTGCTGATGCCTGCAAATACTTCGCCACGCCGACAGGAACACACTGAGCGACATCAGGCAATCGCAGAGCATTGTCTAACCGTTCTGAGCGGTGAGCCTCACGTAAAAGAACTCGTACTTCCACGTTTTCATAAAAGCGGCGTAGACATTAAATTGGCGTCGTGAGTGAAATTTGCCTGGAAAGAACCCGCGTTTTCTGCTTCGGGTTATCTTTATAATAGAATCAACGACTCTGCCACTTGCCAACATCACTGCATCATGGCACCATTGACACGAACACATGTGTTTGTTGGCGTCATTGCCTGCTGTGTTTTAGTTGGACTTGTGGAGGCTTTTCTGCCGGCGGGCGTGAAACAGGCGTTGCACCGTCGCGCCGGACGAGTCACACTTAGCACCCGGCCTTCAAAACCTACCCTGGCCGCAGCAAAATTGGTCGACCCGCCACCACCCTTGCAAGCTCGTCCAGACTGGTTACCAAAGATCCCTGAAGGTTGCGACTCGGACTATGAGTGCGAAGGAACCGAAAGCTGCTGTGACTTCATCTTCTTCAAGATGTGTTGCTCCGATGGAGGGCACACGCAGGAGGCGTGGACCCCGGTACCCATACCGGTGAGGCCTGGCGATGGTTATCAACAGGGGGGAGGGTTTGGCGGCAACGGAGGCTACTCAGGCGGCGGAGGCCTCTACCGATGAAGAGAGCAGAGGGACGAGGAGGGGAGGGGGGCCCGTCCGTAAAGCTAACGAGCGCGTCGGTCGATAGTTTGAGTGGATTCTATTGTGTCAGGTTGACACGTACTAGCATTGTTGTGATTTTTGTAGGAATTTTTGTACATAGCCCGACCCCACCACTGGAGTCAAAAGTTCCTGAGGGTGCCAGTAGCGGCAGTGGTATGCCACACTTTTCTCACGGTTTTGTCATCAAGTACTTTGCCAGCTGTCGTGCCCTTGTTTTGGCAATGGTCCTCGTTCAACTCGTCAGTGTGCGAGGAATGGAACGACGCAGACGCGGACTGTGGTAAAGCAGCGTGAGACATCAAGATCGGAAAGAACTGTCTTCTAGTGTCATAGGTCTTGCGGACTGTCTTCTTGTGTCGTACGTCTTGCGGGACCTCCCTCAGCAATGAGGAGCAGATCGTTATGATTGAAACGTTTGAAGCAGGTGATCGATTCAAGTGGCACAGGCAGGTCAAATGA
>Ga0209925_1000413_pt1:0-10000 | contig 22153 bp, 29 predicted proteins | sample SalPonR2_A_D1_MG_FD_185702 | JGI IMG/M metagenome (GOLD analysis project Ga0209925, IMG submission 185702) | Salt pond soil microbial communities from South San Francisco under conditions of wetland restoration - Salt Pond MetaG R2_A_D1_MG... ... | reverse complement strand
CGTATTCCATGACAACGAAGATATCCGTGGGCGTGTCGATAACTTCGTACAGACGAATGATGTGCGGGTGTGTACACATCTTTAGGATATTGATCTCCCGGCGCACTTTCTCCCCCATGTCCAGCTGCTTGATGCGATTGCGATTCAAGATCTTGATAGCCACCTGTAGCGATCGAGAGACATGGACGGGAACAAAATAAGGGGACGTTTAGGGGTAATTAAGAGCGGTTATTGAATACGAACGAGCAGACAAGGATAAAATGAGACCAGAAATTTAGGCATGGAAGGGATTTGGAGGGAGCAAACATAGCTCACCAGGTGCCCTGTGATGATGTGCTTGCCGAGCTTGACTTTTCCAAAAGCTCCGATACCCAGGGTCTTGAGCAGGCGGTAATGCCCAACTTGCAAGGGATTATCTGCCATTTTTCTCTTCCCTAGACGCGGCAACGCTTTCTGTCACAACTGCGTTCCACACCTTGCCGCTTGAGCTACGGACTTCAGATGGGCGGTTTTTACACTGCCTCCTTTCCTTCCCTTCTACAAAGGATGTTTCCCCCCGCCTCTAAAAGGGCCTGCCCCACCTTTTCTGGCCTTCTTTTGCTTATATAAGATTCGGTGGACTCTCCAAGGCAGCTTGGACACTCAGCACAAGAGAAAGGAAGTCTCCACGTCAATTTGTAGCAATTGCAGCGCTGAATTATGCACACGCTTCTCGACAAACGTCCACCCGGATGTTTTTACACTTGCTGCCGCAACTGCTGCTACTGTAGCAGGCTCAGACTATCTCCTTTTTCCAAAACGCATCTCTTTCCAAGGTCACGCCGATATGATGGTAGCTAGCAGTGTGTTGTGAGGGGCGTTGAAAAAGCGACGATTAGTAAAGGCATGAAGATAGTCTACGACCACGTGGAGCTCAATCACTCTGACTAGCATTCTTTTTCCTAATAATAGTCGCTAAAAGACTTGTATCAGTTTGTTCTGGATCTTGTAATGCGGGAAAGTTAGCTGCATGGTCGTGTCCTCTCCCATCCGCTTTTAGTCGTTATTGAGGTTTCCTCGCCATGCTCAACAGGGAGATGCTCGCATGCCAGCGCACTACACAAATCCGGTTAAAAGACGACGGGACAGCCCTCAACCACATGATCCCTCCTTCGGAGGCTGCACCACCCCATGACGACCGACCGCGTTCATTTCGGACAAAGGGAATGGGACGACGGTCATGGCAAAGGCCCTGGCGCGCCCGCCATCATTCTTCACCCGCACGCCTCACCCAAGCCCGGATCCCTCCTCCTCCACAATCTCCTCCGTAACACGGCGTCCTTCCACCACGTCAAAGTCCATCCGATCAATCCGTTCTCAGGTGCATAAAACCCGCCGTCGTCGCTTCCACATGGTGTAATGGCGGGCAATTTGCAACCGCGGACATGTGGTTTTCGCGGGGCAAGTACGCCTCGCTCGCGCTCGCCCGGTATCTTCCCTCCTCATCATCTCGGCCGCCCCTCGCAGCCCATCACAGCGGAGGCAATGTTTAAACAGGCCGCAAATTGCGTAAGCTGTGCCTGTCTCCCGCCGCCTCGTGTCTTCGCATGGACTGTAGAGCAGTAGACTCAAGACGTGGTGACGAGAGTGGTGTCAACCTGCTCGATGGAATGGGAAATTTTTTCAATGGAGGCGCTTTTCGAAAAACCTTCTCATCATCGATTTCTCGCCCTCGCCTATTGTTCTATGGAACGGGGCCATTCACCCATTCCTTATGCTTTCCCTCCCTCCCTTTCTAAAATCCCATGGTACACTATCTGCGCATGCACCGACTACGTTGCCCTTTGATAAAGTAGGTGACGTCGCTTGCCGGCATAGCTTGGAAAGCAAGTCGAAAGATAACTCATTTTTTTATCTCTCATAAAATTTCTCACCTTCCTCCCTCCTTTTCACTTTTTTGGTTGCATTACTAGGACGCAATATTATATCATGGCAGCCTCAGCGGGGCAAATGCTCCTGGATGGGCAGCGTACCTCTGGACAAGATGTACGTACAGCTAATGTAACAGCTTCTATGGCTATTGCCAACATCGTGAAATCTTCCTTGGGACCAGTCGGGCTCGACAAAATGCTTGTCGATGACATAGGGGATGTCACCATCACGAATGACGGCGCTACCATCCTGCAACAATTGGAGGTGGAGCATCCTGCAGCGAAGGTTCTTGTCGAGTTGGCACACCTGCAAGACCAAGAAGTGGGGGACGGGACCACCTCCGTCGTGATTGTAGCGGCCGAACTCTTGAAGCGTGGGAACGAGCTGGTCATGAACAAGGTCCATCCCACGAGTATCATGAGCGGATATAGGTTGGCGCTAAAGGAGGCTGTAAGATTCATTAAAGATAAATTGGTGGTTTCCGTGGACCAGGTAAGACTGGGGGCTAGGAGAGGGAGACTAGTCCCTAGGATGTCTCTTACGAGCCCCGCGCCAACAAACCGGGACCACCATACGTAACCCCCACGAAAGAGCTCACATCCTTTGCACAGATTCTTTTGTATTTCCATTCTACCAGATCATGTCGAGCATTCGTCGCGATTTTAATTATGCACCCCTCCCTTCTTCCCACTCGGTTTCATAGCTTCGGCAAGAAAACCTGCTCAACGCGGCGCGCACGTCCATGAGCAGCAAGATCTTGGGAGCAGAAGCGGACTTCTTCGCCAAGCTGGCCGTGGAAGCTGTCTTGTCCGTGAAGACAGACAGCCAGCACAGGGATTCGGGGAAGACGGTCAGTAAGTACCCCGTCTCTGCCATCCACATCCTCAAGTGCCACGGCCAATCCTCCCTTTCTTCCCACCTGGTGAATGGCTTCGCGCTGGCCGGGGCTCGAGCCGCGCAAGGCATGCCCACGTCCGTCTCTCCGGCGAAAATTGCCCTGTTGGATTTTAGCCTGCAGCGTCATAAAATGCAGATGGGGGTGTCCGTCGTAGTGGAGGACGTCAAGGAAGTGGAACTCATCCGGCAGAGAGAAATGGACATAACCAAAGAACGGATCCAGAAGATTTTGGAAGCCGGGGCCAACGTCGTCCTGACGACCAAGGGTATCGATGACCTGGCCATGAAATACTTCGTCGAGGCGGGGGCGATGGCGGTGCGCCGGGTCAAGAAAGAAGACTTGAAACGGATCGCGCGGGCGACAGGGGGCCAGGTGATCGGTACCTTGGCGGACATGGAGGGGAACGAGGCCTTCGACCCGAGCATGCTAGGCCTGGCGGAGAGGGTGGAGGAGCGTCGGGTTGGGGACGGGGAGATGCTTTACATTTTAGGGGCCAAGGAAGGAAAAGCGGCCACAGTTGTCCTCCGGGGGGCAAACGACTACATGCTCGACGAAATGGACCGGGCCTTGCATGACGCCTTGATGGTGATCAAACGCATGCTGGAAAGCAATTCTTTGGTGGCGGGAGGGGGCGCGGTCGAGGCCGCTTTATCCGTGCACTTGGAGAAATACGCCATGACTTTGGGAAGCAAGGAGCAATTAGCCATCGCCGCCTTTTCAGACGCGCTTTTGGTCATTCCTAGGACCTTGGCCGTCAATGCGGCCCAGGATGCCACCGAGCTGGTGGCAAACCTACGGGCGGCGCATTTTGGGGCCCAGCAGCAGCAGCAACAGCCCTCGTCGCAGCCGTCACAGGTCCCGCCCGAGCGGGCGGGAGGGGGCGCGGCCATGGTTGAGGATGGAGGAGGGGAAATTTCCAAGAAAGCGGGGGGGGGCGCGGAAGAGGGGATGTGGTACGCAGGCCTGGACCTGTACAAGGGCCTGGTGCGGAACAATCTGGCCGCAGGGGTGGTGGAGCCCGCCATCAGCAAGATCAAAAGCCTGCGCTTCGCTACCGAGGCAGCAATAACCATTTTGAGGATCGATGACATGATCAAATTGACAGAAAAATCACCGGGACCGCCGGACGGACGTGGGGGCATGCAATAAGCAGGGCACGTAGGGGGGATCCCAGGGCGTAGCAGTCCTCGGACCAGGCTGTTACATTGCGCGCTGTTGAGGGGGGGGCGAGGGTAAGAATTTTGGAAATGGGGTGTGACGGGAGTGGGGATTAGCAGGCCCAGGGCTGCGATTCTCTACACGGGGGAGGCGGGGAGGGGAAGATTGTGTGGAAGGTGAGTGTCAGTGCCGATGTGCAGGGGACCAGCGACGTGTCGCCCGCGTGCTTGGTTGTGAATGTGGAGGGAGGAGGGACACTCGGGGACAAGCAGGCTGGTGAAGTGGACGGATCGGATCGAGAAAGGTGTGCACGGGGCTCCGTTTTGGGAAAAGAGGGGAGCAATTTAAGGAGCGAGACGCAGACAGGAGGGCTATTCATGGACGGCTTTCGATGAAGGCGACAGGCACCGCGGTAACAAGGCGGAGGGGGACAAAAGCGCAGCCGAAGGAAATATGCGATTCCACAGAACAGTAAACCTTTGACATTTGTCTCGCTTGCCTCAAAATAGAGCGACGGTCGATTGCAACTCCGCGTGCCTAGACTCTTTCCAGGTGTTCCACCAGCGGCTCTTCTCCACCACTTTTCCTTCCAATATTCAGTTTATCCTGCATCTTCCCCCATCAATAATTGTCTTATGCACTCTATGCTTTCCTCAATCTAAACATCCGCTTTTCACACATAGGCTCCGTCAAAATGCCGAAGCAGTCTCTTCCTACCTGCACCTTTTTGATCTCCTCGCCTGTTTATTTTCTGCATTTGGTTCCTCTCCTTCCCTCCCCCACACGCGACGCCCCTTTCAGTACACATCTCCATCTGTTCCTCTCCTCCTTTGTCGTTCAAGCCTCGAGTCCTCAAGCTGGAACGCGCGTCATCTCTGTGCCCACGTCTGTAGGCAAGGGGTACCAAAAAAAGGAAGAGGGAGACGTGAGAGAGTTTGAAAGCGCCATTTGGAAGGAAAGGCTGGCATGGGAAAGGCTGACGTCCTGACACAGGCCGTTACCCCTTGAAAGGAAAGGTCTTGTTTTCTCATCATCAAAGGGTGGAGTGAAATGGAGTACGCACGCACAGGAACAGACAAGGAAGGGGCGGGGGAAGCAAGAGGAAACCAACACGAACGCCAGGGAGGGATCATCCCTTTCTCCTTCCCATCTTGGGAACGCAACAGGAGGAGAAAACGAGGGTCTGGGAAGGTGTTCAGAGGCGACGCCCATCGACATGCCCCGGGGAACAAGCGGTGTGGCGGTCGTTCAAAGGGTGTCTGGATCCCAGCCTCTTTCTTTCTTCCTCGATCTATCTCCCCCAGGCACCCGCTCCTCCGCATGTTCCTGCACTTTTTCAGCTCCTCCTCACGTGTCCACAACCACGCACACTCCTCCCAGACTTGGGGGGGGGTACAGGAAGCAAGAGGCACGATACAGACGTTCGCCACCCCCCTACACGCAATGCATCGCATTCCTCTCCTACCCATGGCTCCAAACACCCGGCTAGACGAAATTACACAAACGCTCGACACCAAGAAGAAAGACAGTCAAAGCACGCGGTCCCTCTCCTTCACACAAAGGCTTCGAAGGGGGAATATTCATAAGGACGCCTACATTATTAGTCAAGTGGGGCTAGCGAGTGGTCGCACCGTATGATCCTGGTCGCTGGATGTTGAGAGAGACGTGCTCCTCCTCCTTCAGTAAACCTGCCGTCGCGGCCCGGTGCTCCTTCTTTTTCTTGTCATACATCCATGCAACCACACATAGAGCAAGGGTGCCCGCGTAAATACCCGCTGTGCCAATCGTTAGAGAGAAAAAAGAAAAGGGGTGAGACCAGAACATAATCGTTGTGGCGTCCTGCAATCCACGTCCCGCCTGCATCTCTTCTCTCTTCCTTGAAGGCTCTGCCCCCGCGATCCCCCAAAGCCTGCAAAGACCGTGTCATTCCCTGGCTCTTTGCCTTCTCATCTATCCCTCAACTTGTAGACCATCTCGCGTCACGTACCGCCTCCGTAACAGGCCACGGCTGATCTGTGCGGTTCAGTTACCCCATGCACGAAGATAGGCTGTTTGTCAACAATTATCCCCAAGATGATCAAAAAGAGGAAGCCGATGATGGAAAATATGCCACAGCACGGTGCACCTGTTGAGTGAACCAAACATTTCGGTGTGCGATATTCGTGAAATGTGAGGATATCAGCCCGCGCATTCCCGCAGGAGTGAGGGGAAGAGAAAACACAGGGAAGAGTCGGAAAGATAGGGGGGGGGGGAGAATCGAAGAAAAGGATCCCCCTGACAGGATACTCACAGCACTCAGTCGTGCATGGTAGCGCCATTGCCCTCTCCTGCTTGTCCTCCTTTCAAACGCGTCGGTCTTGACTTCCAACGCGCGCACACGAAAGACTCGCTGTCTTCTTGGCAACCCGTTAGAACCTGCGCGCCGACGTCCCTTCCCCCGGTGGCGACCCTGGCAATCAAGATGGACAGTCCAAGGTATCAAACAATGCCCTGTGCGTAAGTTAGTCGCGTGATAGGTGAGGATTGGTCATATTGTGCATGGAGGGGCAATGGGTTCAGAGTATCGGAGGGGATGCCTGAAACGGCAAGATTCAGCTTCGCTCTCGCCCCCAATAATCCATCATGTGCCCGCCAACGCGACAAGAAACCCATCCATTGCGGGCACCACGTCGCTCGGATGGGTTCGTCCCCATAGTGCGACCGTGTGTAGGGAAGCCCGGGTTGTGACAGCTTCGGCCTGCCCGGTTCTTTGGGCGTCCGCCAGCGCCTGAGTTCTCTTGCTCGCCAATCGCTCTCTGACTGCAACTCACGACCAGTCCTAACCCGGACTCCGCCGGCACACTCAGCTTTGAGGTACCCCCGCATGCACAACAAATTCCCGCCTTTGTCAACTTATTCGAGGTTTCAAAAGAGCAAGACGTGTGCTATTTGTGGATTAGGTCGTCCATTTAAGTCGCACAAACCCTCGAAGTGTCTATCTACAGTCGTCGACGTACGTGTCCGAATCTCAGCATCTAGCCAATCTATATTTTCCTAATAGGCGAAGATTTGTACCACCACCAGCGTTAAAGCAGCAAATATTTCAGTGTGGCCACAACAAGGCCTTAAAAGCACAGCTTAAAGCTTTTAAAAAGGAATTTTTGGTCGTGGGCCGGAACTTACGTCGCGTCGCGCAGAGCTATACGTTGGTGCTGAGATATTTCCACCGCTAGCATCTATCCGATGATAAAAACATTGTCAATGATGTTTGGAGAGGTTGGAATAATTGTAAATTGGTGGGATGTACTGGTCACCGTAGTCTTTTTTTCCGTCGTCCTCCTCTGCTGGTACCAGGCAATGTGTTCCTATTTCACCCAGACGAGCAAAGACGGACAGGGTCCTTCCCAAAAGCAAAAGGCCTGGTTCCTCTCTTTCTTTATCTCCTGTCTATCGACCCCATTGGGCGTGTATTATTTGTCGCGTGCTTTTTCGCCGGATTGGGATGCTTCGGAGATGCTTGACACGGACGCTTTTTCTCGCAGCGTTTTGACACTGTTTTGGGTGTACTTGATCGTAGACATGGCTGTTGGTTATTTTGAATATCCAGGAGAATTCGGGTTGCTGAGCGGCTGGGTGCACCATATTTTTTACGCGCTGTTTCTGGGCTATGCCTACATGAAGGGGTACTCCATTTCCTTTACCCACACGTTGATCATGGAATCCTCCTCCATTTTTCTATCGGGAGGTCGGCTCTTCCCTCGCTTGAGGTCAGATTGGGCCTTCGGGTGCCTTTTCCTTCTCTTTCGAGTGGTATATCATCTCTACTTGCTCCTGAAGCTCTATAGCCTTCCCGCCCCCCGGGGCGCCCTCTGGCCGCCAGTCGCAGGGGTCTGGGTGTTACATCTCTACTGGTTTCGGGGATGGATGCAGGGCATGCGACGGAGGGCACAGCAGAGCAAGACGGGCGAGGCGTCGTCATCGATGGCATCCCCCTGTGGCGACTCCCGGGATCCGGAAGGGGAGCCGGTGAAACGGGAGAAGTCCGCTTAACGGCAGCGGAGAGCCCGCCAAATGGGGGGCGGGGCTCAGGCATGATGGAGTTCGGGGACGGAAGCAACGCGCTGCCATGCACCGTGATGGCACTGTATAGCCTTTGTCGGAAGTAACGCGCTGCCATGCACCGTGATGGCACTGTGTAGCCTTTGTCGGAGACCCGAGGGGCCTTTAAGGGGGGGAGCCCTCATGTCGAAAGCCGCTGGCCCGAGAGGCCGTGGCCTGTATCATAAAATTTTAGAACAAAGCGAGAAATTGACAATTTCAAGGAACGCAAAGTAACTCGCCAAAACAATCCTGTCAATCCGTTCGCTCCATTTCTTTCATGTACATTGCCATGTTGTTTGGCGGGAAGACGCCGCTGAACCACCACCCCTCCCCCTCGACTCTATCCGCCCCCCGCTCTTGATATGTCCTCGAGCCTGTCCGCTAGATACGCGCAAAACTCACTCCCTCTCCTCCCGCTCCCACCCACCTCCCTTTCAAAACTGCGGCGAACGTCCTCCCTCCCTTGACCACGGAGTCTGTCGGCGAGCCTGGAGAGTCGATGCCTCAGACGGTGCTGTGCATGCGCGACGGCCCGCAGCACGTCCTGTGCCTCCCTTCCTGCCGGCGCCTCTCCCTCCCTGCCTTCCCCCATGCTGCCGGCATGTCGGCGCCCTCGAGCCCCCAGCTCCCGGCTGTCCCTGTGCCACACAAGACGGAAGACGTGGCCCTCTACCTGAGAGCAGGCGTGGCCCATGCTCGTCATCAAGGAAGTTACCTCTGCCTGCAATGACGGCAGCGGGGCCTCTGCGTCCTCCCCTCCCGCCTTGCCACCCTCCCTGTCGCCCTCACCCTTCACCCCCCCGTCCGGGTCCACAAAACATCTGGTGGCCACGTCTCGGATGTAGGCGGCATGCATCTCCCGCAACCGCTCCACCGTCAGGCCGTGTGTTGCCTCCGCCTGCCTCCCTCCCTCCCCATCCCCCTCGACTCTGGTCCCTCCCAGGCTTTCGTGGGGGGAGGCGACGGCGTCGGGGAGGGAGGAGGGAGGGGGGGGGACACCCCTTGCCAGGGCCCCTTCCAAGGCCCGCCATCCCAGCCCATCCACCACGGCTGCCATGTGCTCAAGGAAAGCGGATGCGACCAGGGAGAGGCGATAGAGCAAGACATGGGCGCAACGGAGGGCGAACACGCCTTCCTCCTTCCTCACGGAGCCCTGTTCTCCCGAGGGCCGGGGCGCGCTCCTCTTCCCCTTTGCCTCCTCGCCCCTCCCCATGTGCTTGAGCGCCACCCGGACACTTTCCCGCGTCCGTTGCACCCGTTGCAAAGACCAATGCACACGCAGCAACAATTCGTGGACCCGCACGTAGGTTTGGATGGTGGTCTGTGGCAAAACGGTTCCCAACGGCCAGGGAGGGAGGTAGTCGGCGTCGAGGTCCTCCAGGGCGCCCAGTCCTTCCCCTCCCTCCCCATCCGTGCAACTGCTACCATATTCTCCATCTCCCTGCTCCCCCGTTGCCATGCCCCTGCTTCTTTGCCCAGCCCGGACGTCCACCCGGCGTCGGAGCCGGTACGAGAAACACCGCAGGTAGGCATCGCTCTCCAGGCCCAAGGCCGACACCGCCGCCTCGAAGGCGGGCCACACATCCGCCGGTCGCGGGCCCTCCAGCGCAGCTTCCTCCTGCTGGCGAGTCTGCAAAAGGGAGACAAACTCCGAGGTCAGGGCACACCCCGCGCCCAGCAAGAGCCGACGGAGGCCTCGAATGTGTCCGAGGAAGGCCCCTTCGTCCAAAAAAAAGGCGACCGCCGTCCGCTCCACCGAGTCGCATTGATGGGACAGGACGGCTTCCAATTTCATCAGGTCCAAGCGGCGCCCCGAAACCTTCCCTTTGCGCCTTTTTCCTGACCGACCCCAAGGGCCCATGCCGTCAAGCTCTCCTCCCTCCCACCCCCAATAAAGCATCCGCGCCCCTCCGTCCTCCTCCCTCCCTCCCTCCCTTCCTCTTCCTTCTTCTT
>Ga0209925_1000411_pt1 | contig 22188 bp, 18 predicted proteins | sample SalPonR2_A_D1_MG_FD_185702 | JGI IMG/M metagenome (GOLD analysis project Ga0209925, IMG submission 185702) | Salt pond soil microbial communities from South San Francisco under conditions of wetland restoration - Salt Pond MetaG R2_A_D1_MG... ... | reverse complement strand
TCGGGGTGGCTCTGTGGGACCTTTTGGCTTGACTCGCGCCGACGCTTTCTTGAGCGTGAGCATGCAGATCCTCGACGTAACTGGAGTTGAGAAAAGCGCCCAACGCCCCAAAGTAACCTTCATGCTCGAGAAATAGGGCCTCCATCTTTCCTGCACTCCAATAGTCGATAGCATAAGCAAGGCGGCGACATGAAATCTTATTGTGGCGAAGAAAATTACCGACAAAATAGATATGTGTGGCTCGGTGGATGACCGCGTTCAAATATGCCACCTGCCCGATGTTGCCGGTAATCATCATCAATAGGGCGCGAGCCATGTCCTCCTCCCGGATGACCTCACCCGGGTCGTGGCACGTGGCCAGTTTACCAAAGGACGAAGCGATAACCGAAGAGGAAAGATGGAACTTGTCGTAGCCGCGACCGTATATGTCTCCCACGGTCATGTCCACCATGGTTGCATCCCCCATCTCTGCAAGGTCAAGTACTTCATCGAAGCTCTTACAGCCTGTCAGTAGCCGACACAAGCCCCAATATGTTCCACCGCCAAGACTGCTGCCCGATATGCGTTCATACCTGCCAGGCCCCTCCACCTTGAGGATGCTCACGCCGGATCCGATGTTCACCACCAGGTACGGATAGATGACGTGCTCGCCTGCAGCGACAGGGAGGGCAAGGGGATTAAGCATTTAACACACATCCCAGGTAATATGCGGTCGATGCTGTGCATTCGCAAAGCTTCGCTCTAGACCTACCTGATCGCTGGACCTTGTATTTCCACTCCTGCTTCAAGTTGCCAGCGTTCGCGGCTCCCGTGCTCTGACGATAAGATATCAAGTGAGATTTGAAGCATAGAGGAGATTGAATGGATATTTTGTCAAGTAATCGGAGAATTTCCCTACCGTTGGTGGCCTGCGAGGTTCTTGACCGTAGCCTCGCCCGGGGGGGGATGAGGGAGAGGACGAGGCGGGCTGGTCTCGCTCGCGCGTCGGTACCTCCGAATTATCGTTGCACAGGGACTCGCCTGCGACCTCAGCAGCTGTAGACAGCCCCAGTCCCCGGTCGTCTCCGTATGGAGGCGGCCTCCGCTCCTCGGTCGACCCCGCGGCCGCAGTCAGCGGGGCGGAGGCAGAGAGGTTGAGGCCGGGGAGTCGGCGGGGCTTAGCCTTTTCATGGGGAGGAGCCTCTGGCAATTGAGTGGGTGATATGGCACCGGAGCACGAAGAGGAGTGCGGCGAGGACAGGCCTGGGGCGTGGGAGCCCCGCCAGCTCATGCGGTTGTCGAGGCCCCCGGCGCCGGGAGACGGCAAGGGTAGGGAAAGAGACTTGTCCGGCTTGTATGTGTAGCACTCCCCAACAACGTGCTGTAACACGAACTCCAAGCCCCTCATCAAACAGTCAAGCTCATCCATCTTCCGCAGCACGATGCCCAACCTCTCCTGGAACAGGTCTGAGAACTTGTAGGCGCCGCCCCCTGTGCAACCCATGCTGTTAATACTGTGGTGTAGGCTGTGGCGCAAGGGGAAGGAAGAGAGCATGTAAGTATAATCTAGGAGCTAAAACCAGAAGAAGCTCTCGCCAGCACAGGCACGCACCGGTTGGACTTGACGATCTCGACCACTCTGTCCATGTACCGCGTTTCGAAGCGCATGAAGTGCAACTCGCCGCCCAGGACCCGCGAGAAGAAAGTCAAGTTGTCGTCACGCAACTCTGCACGCACTGGACTGCCTTCGGCTTGTATGAAAGCATAGAAGGCATCCAGTGCTTTCGTGTGGCGCGGCGTACTAAGGTTCTCAAGCGAGGCGCTTCGTTTCAAGGTACTCTTCTGAAAAGGTTTATCAGTATAGTTTCGGCGCTTCTGCTGCTGCATCCTCTCCACCTTGCGGGATTTGCGTGTTTGCTCGAAGTAAACCAGCTTGCTGAGAGTGCCACCAACATCTAAGCCGAATATAGCTGTAAATTGAGAGGACGGCACGTGAGGAGTGTCTTCCAAAAATCACACAATTCAACCGTGCCCAGAAGCGAGTCCACACATGCACAGCTTTACACTTACCTCCTATGTCTACATGCTTCCCGTCAGGTCCAAGCACATAAGACATGGTTCTCCGCCGCTTTTTTGACCGAGTGCGCGCCGCCACAGCCACGACAGCCCCTGCCGCCAGGAGGACGAAGAGAGTCGTCTGCCAAGAGCCTCCTCCCGTCCCGCGCCTGCCGCTGCCAACCCCCCCACCGGCTTGCACTGCAGAGGCTGTCATTGAGCCACCTCTTTGAGATGCGGGGTGGTTGTCAGGCAAAAAACGAGTAGCGGACGAAAGGGTGACCGTACTCAGCGAGCGCCGGAGCCCGACCGAGGTCGGAGGAGACTCCCTGTCCCTCACAGCCCCCGGCACACGACCATTTTTTATGCCCGTGCTAACCGTATTCACCCTCGATTACCACCACTTCTCTTCTTCTCTCATACTACCTTCCGGTACTCGCGTCCTCTCTGCACTGCCCTGGCAGCCCCTGGTGCTCTCAAGTCAACGCATCAACGGTGCTCAACACTCTACAAGCTTTAGATTTATTCGACCAATTTTGAGCGTCGCGCAGCAGCACTGGAAGATTTGCAGCGCGGTATTACAAAAGCAAAAGCAAGGTCACGAGTTTGGCTCCCGACTTGCTCCTCTATATCATTACTTGACGATATCACGTCACAACAGCCATTACGTGACGTTTCAGAAAGTGCACAACAGCTTGGAGGCTTAACGAGTTGACGACCAAGCATGCCTTTATACCAACAAGTACGTATTTTTGCTCGATAAATGACCACGTCTTGATTGATTGCACCTTTGAAAGTATTTATGTCGGTCTGATTGCCTTTCTTGCTCATATCAATAACCGTGTCTCTTTATTTTAGCTCATCATCGCCCGCGACATTGCTAAGGCACCGGAGCTTACAAGCCTTTTAAAGCAGTGCGCCAAGACAGTTTTAAGCAATGGTGAGTCGCGATGAAGTGAAAACATATTCGTCTCTTGAAAAATTTGACCTCACTATCGACACGTGTTGTTGGCGTCCAGGGGGCGCCATGCGCGGGTTCGAGAATCACGGCCTGCGAGCTCTCAGCCATCGACTTCGGAAGTAAGTTACGGGGGAAGGTGATAGTGTATATTTGAATATGGAAGCTGGTGGCTCGATTGGCATTTGTCAATAATCCCTCTTGGCATCTGGGCTCAAACCGCACGTTGACGCACTTGACAGTCGCCGAGCAATGGAGGAAGAGCAGAAATATCATTGGCGGGCACGCTATATATCCTCCTACTTCGACGTCAGCCCCGATACGGTAAAGGAAGTAGAGCGAGTATTACGTCTGGACGAGAATGTCCTACGATTCTTCACCTTGAGGCCAAAGACCCAGGCAGACCTCATCCGGACTCGCACCGGCTTTCGCGCTGCGTTGTGGACAGAAGAGCGTTCAGTGGAAAAAACTGCAGAAAATGCACGCGAAGAGAAACGGAAACTGTTTCACGAGGAACCGTGAACGTGCGCGGTAAAAGGCTCATCGGGGGCGCAGAATATGCAGGTAATATCAAACCCAAGTTCGTCGGATGTTAGAACGAGAAAGAAATTGTGAAAACAGAAACGCTTATAATCCTCAAATTGTGGTGTGTTCTACTTATTTAACCTTTGTTCATGAAGACTTTACTTTCTATATTTTTATGCTTCAAAATGCAATCGACATGTGAAAGGCACATGACACATTGCAGTACTTATAAAGTACACCTTTCGGAAGATAGATCCCAAGCGTGTTGATTCCTTAATTCTTTAATTTCCCCAAAGAGGTAACATTTATTTTGTTTTACTGGGCACGTTTTGATCTATGTAAAATCGCCAAAGCCTGTGCGCGTTGAAAATGCTCTCAGTTACCGACGAGTCAAGATCAAAATTTGTTATCGAATCATGGATTTCTCTGTTCATATTCTACCTAAATTTCATAGAGGGGAAGTTATAAAGTCTGTGGGAGCGTAGAGGGGAAAATGTCCCGTTGCCTTCTTTCATCAGCTAGGTCTGCATTGCTTCCACTGACGCGCCCAAAGCATGCATGGCTCATCATTGGTGTATACCTCGCGATGGTAGCAAGCATGTGGGCGGAGAAAAGGCGCAGTCTCGCAGCCTGCACGGCCAACATGGGGTACAGGGACCGGAATTGCTTGTGGGAGTGTTCGAAGGGCGGCGTGGCGCGAAGATACTCGGCGAGGGAGACTCTCCCCTGGAGAGACCTGTGTGCTGGGAGTGCGGAGGACGTGCACCTCGCGGCGTCGTCAGACCCTTTTGTGTTGTCATGTGCCCAGTTGCTATGTAGACTACCGCCTTTTCACCCCCTTTTGGCATATTCCTCTTACTTGACTTCACAGGTGGGGTCAAGTAGGATTCATAACAGTAGCATCCTTTGAAGGTTCTTCGGAAACCATGCCGGCAAGAATGACATACGCTTTCTTACTGGGTCTTGCTCTGCTGTTTCATTCGCCTACAAGCATTAATGGCTTCTTCTTTCGGCCATCGTCTGGACGGTACATTTCAAGTGAGTATTTTTTCATCTCGGCGGGCAGCAGCCCCCCCTCGGACGAAAGAAGTGATGACTCATTTTCCTCACGTCTCTCGCAGGGCCGCAACGCTCAGCTCCTCTCACAAGTGTGTGCGCCGTTAAACCGGAAGATCTGGTCATCTCCCCCGGAGGAAGCAACGACGATGTAAGTTCTCGTCAGGCTTTCCTTAAAATGCACGTCTCTGGTTGTGGAAGGTGAGCTTTTCTTCCCTCATGACCCGCTCTTACTTTACGTTATTCTCCAAACCTCCTCAGTTCTCCAATGAGCAAGAACTGGATTACCTAGAGTGGTTGGTCAGAAAATTCAAACGGAAAGGGCGGATGGAGGAGGCCCGAGAGCTGCAGGCGGACGTGCGAGTGCGTCAAGAGTACGACGTGCGGGCGGTGACCAGGCTCAATGAAGTCTTCTATCAGGCCTTCACGAAGCAGGACCCCAAGGTGATGGCCGAGCTCTGGCTTCGAGAGCCCGAGGTCTCGTGCATTCATCCGGGCGTGGCAGAGGTGGTCGTTGGCTACGACCGCGTTATGCGGGTGTGGAAGGACATTCTTGCCCCGAAGCGCGCCTGGATCCGCATCACGCCCGAGAACTCCCAGGTGGTGGTGCGCGGGAATACCGCTTTCGCCTACTGCTTTGAGCGCGTTGTTCCCGACGCCGCAGGCTCCAATCTCGAGCAACGCCTGTTTGCGACCAACGTCTTCGTGCGCCGGCAGGGTATGTGGTTCATCGCACACCATCACGCAACATTGCTCAAAGCACCCGCCAGCGACAAGCCCCCTCAAAACCAACAACAGCAGAACGCAGCCCTCATGCAACAGCTCCAGCAAAGCTTGGGTTTAAATGGAAATAAAATCATCAATCTTGGTGGTCTCAAAGGCCAGAATGGAGCAGGAAACGGCGCGGGCGGGTCCATGGGGTCGCTCGACGACTTGGCGGCACAGCTGGGAGCCCTGGAGCGGCAGCTGGGCGCGGGTGAGCCTCGGAAACCCAGGGTGCGCATGTTGAAGGACGGGAAGTACCAGATTTTGTCGGACGAGGAGGAGGAGGAGGAAGAGGATGAGGACGAGGAGAGCGTTCATCGAGACAAAGCACTTACGCGGAGGACCGTCCGGGCTATTCAGCAGCTCTTCAATGAAGGACGCATCTCCATCGAACAGAAACGCCGCCTGCTCAATGAGATAATTCAACATTCCAACCACGAGGTTCCCTCTATGGTGGAGATCGCGTACGAATTGTTGCTCCGGGACGACGACGCGGAGAACAGTCCAGGCGGGGAGAGCAAGACACTGCCAGCCGGGCAGAAGAGCGAGGCTGCAGAAGGCGAAAGGACAAAAGGCAGTAAGTCGGCTACGTCGGGGGCTAGTCGAGCAGATGATATCCTGAATGAGTTTCTCGAGCAGTGCCGCATCATTGCGTCCGCGGGAGAGGATGACGAGGAATAAGGTAGCTCGTGAGCTTGCACAGAAGGTTTGTGAAATATGGTCGAGTAACGGGTGCCTTGTACATTGGTGACAAGCCTTCATGTTGCAGAGGGTCGATTCGTAGTTGAGGCTAAATCTTCTCGCTTGCGGCGGGAGATGTGTTTGTCATCTATTAAGAAAGAAGAATGCTATCCACCTTTTGGGCGTCTCTAAAACAAAAAAGATACATACCTTTGGTGGATTTCCTCCTTCCCCTTTTTGAAAAATGACATGTCCTCTGTACACATGATGAGATCTAGAGGCAATTTAAATGCTATCCGTCATAAGAAAAGCAGCCTACATCTAAGGTAGCAAAAGAGGAGAGTTATCTTACATGCATTTCCTATGATCAACCGCTTTTTGCTTTGCTTTCAAGATATTATACCGGCAGAAAGGAATAATCGCATGCACTGCTTGTATTACTGTTAATCGCATGCACTGCTTGTATTACTGTTTCCGTCAAGGCAAGCTTGGTCCATCGCGTACTTTGTTCTCAGCAATCTCACGCCCGCGCTGAAATTCAGAGGAGCGAGTTCCCGCAAGACGGCTTTATACAATGAAACATTAGTAAAGCTGATAAAGGGTATTGCTGACAATGCGCAGTAGTACATTAAAGCCAATGGAGTAACACCCTGCCGTGGCGATGCGCAGCAGTGCGTCATAGCGTTCTCTGCTGGCGTAGTATGGACATCTGATATGCGAGCAGCGAGGACGGACAAGGAAGAATGAAAAAGACAATGATATCCAGCCAAATAGCCCCCCAGGCACCAAACGAATGCAAAATAATATTAAGTCTTAAAAGACAGAAACATAACTTTGTTCACATTTCGAATCAGTTCGGGCATTATGGAATATGTAGTAAGTTTTCCCTGAGTAACCCTAAAAGGGATACGGGCTTTCCTTTGAAACTGAAGATGCACGAAATATTCCGATGGAAGGAAGACAGCAGCATCAAATGGGCGTAGAATAATTTTTCTTGCGGATTTAGGGGTACAATAGGTTATAAGAGGACTTAAAAGTGGTGTAAGAGCCTCTAGTTGGGGCGGATTGGGAGTCGACGCAGCCAGCATCAGACGCCCGGGATTGAGAAAGGATTATACATGCATACCCAACTACAATACATAGGGAGCCCTAGCTTCTTATTAATATACAGTACACTTTAATCCACCGTGAGAGCATAAATGAAGTCGGGGCACTTAATCGCACTTCCTAGCGCGGTATCGACTAGAAGGGGCCGGGAGGTTAATCTTGACGCTCGCCACTCCTGCTAGCGGCGATGGCACGCTTCAAGTCAACGTATCGCGTCAAAAGCTGAAAATCAGCACCATATTATGCTAGCTCAATGCTCATTTTGGTAATGTCTTGACAGACATCCTGTGATGCCTTTTTTCGCGGCCGCAGAGGGAATCGTGGCTCCAGATCCGGGTCAGATAAAGGCAGTCTATGAAGATGAGGACTCCCCAAAAGAGCCTGCGCGGGAAGAGTGGTGGAAGTGCCTTGCTCTTCTCGATTCAGACACGGGTAAGGCATCATGATCATGGCGAGGCATTGCTATAAAGGTTTATGTAGTGACTGTAAGAATCAATTTTTGATACTGCAAATAGTGGGGCTGGGCTCGAACCTCTGCTCGTTCTGCATCTTGGACGTCAGACCTAGTCAGGGATACACAACCCTTTACTCATGGCGGTCCGAGGTTGGCTTGGAGCTCCTGGACATGCAATTTTGCAGGAAAACTAAAGAGTGGTGGACTCTGGAAAAAAAACTCGGAGAATCCCAAAATCTTATGCTGGTTAGGTACTCTGATAGGCCCCGCACGGGCGAACGGGTGGTCGCATTGATTAGTTCAAATGAGGCGGTCTTGAGGTGAGTGCGAACAAGGTTTGGAATGCATTATAAAGTGAATGGGCTACTTAGATTGCGAGCTTGCGTACTTTTTGTAGAAGGGACACTTATTTATTCTTACTTGTAGCATTTATTTCGTCATGATCATCTGGTCTGTTTAACAATGATGCCTGCACGCTGCACATGTCACAGCGTGAGTATAAATGGAACTGTGACACTCAGCCTTCCAGGCGGCATTGTGGAATTTTGGAGATACATTTCATTACACAAGCATACACAAGAAATTCGGCGACTTGGAATTCTGTCGCTGGAGCCGATTTTGGGCGTAAGCATGGAGCATGTGTTGTTCACGCATGCTGTGCTGACGGGACCTGTGCTAACGCTCGGTACTTCGAGTGATGTGTGGTTTGTCCAACTGAGAAGAAAGACCCTTCAGGCGGCTTGTAAAGAAAGTAAACGGGGTTTAAAAGAGGATATCACGTACGACACGCAAGGTCTCCTGGACTGTCAGTCGGGAGGCGTTGGCGGCCTTCCTGCCTGCTACGAAGGGTGCCCGCTGGGAAGCTTTATTGACCGTGATGATATGCTGGACTGTGCCCTGCCTGAGCAGGACGAATGTTATGCAGGGACCCTGCGGGATCAGGAGAGAGCTAGGCCGAAATGGGTTCCTGAGTGCCCAAAAGATTGTCCAGAATATACAGAGGCGGCCATGGTTCTCGCTCGTGTAAAGTTCCACCGCCCAGGATACTTGATATCTGAAATTAAGGTCATATCGGTAGGGTCAACATGGGTTGAGCTCTTGCTCGTTTCTGGCCAAGGGGCATGCCTATACCGCGTCTCCAAGTTGCGGATGGGCACGCACGAGGATGCTGTCTTGCTCTCATCCTCAGAGGCACTCAGAGGGGACGGGAGGGAGGGCGCGGCCGTGGTGTTTCGTCTAGCCGATCTTCAGTTCAAGACCAAAGTTCTGGCCACGGCCAAGGGTGCTGCAGCCGAGGCTCCTTGGCTGTTCGCCTTGACCCTTTCGGGGATAGAGGTGTGGTGCCTTCCCCCCTCTGGGCATCGACCTGCAGACTTCTCGTCAAGCAGACTGCTGGTGCAGCGTCTAGAATACAGGCAGCGACTGGAAAGGCTTCCTCCCGTCAGCATGGTCGCGACAGGCAACGCGGTCATTTTTTTGGCAAACCCTCACGGTCAGACGCCGCCCTCCTTGGCCGAGATGCTCTTTCACACGGTACCTCGGCCCTCCCTTGCCCGCACACCCGAGTTGAGCTCTGGCGTCCTTGACTCTGACTCCTATAATGGGCCTATTACACCAGATGGGGTGCGTTTAAACCAGGGAGAGGGAGGAAGATGCGCAAGAAAATTCTTGCGGTAGCGTGATGTTCACCCTAGTTGTCTCCATTCCCACACGAACGATTTACAGGCGTTCAGTATCGGGTATGGACTTCTGTCATTACATACCCTCTCCTTAGCTGAAATTTATGAGCAACTGCGCACAGAAATTATGCATGCCTTACTCATGGAAGAGGGTATGCCCGAGGATGGTATGGAGGAAGACAACGAGGATTTCGCGGCCACCCGATTTGTTGAAGGCGAAATGCTGGACTCCTCTGTTTATGGCATTCAGTCTCCTCGCGTCGTCTACCAGAGTGGTACAGAGCTACTAGCTATACTGTACGCTCATTTACGGGTTGCTGCTGATGTGGGGGGCATGGAGTGCAGCAGCATCGTATGGAGAAGCGAAGAATATAAGATGGATCGTGAGGGTTTGAATGACGATTCAATCGTAGAGAGGGCACGAAGGAGACACGTGGAAAAATTGTACCGTCAGCAGCAGAAAGATTGTGCCACTATATTGGGAATGCTTTGCCTGGACCCGCGGTACGTTTATTTGAGGCGATGTAGATCAGTTGATGTCGATTCCGCCTGTCTCATGCTTTATTTTTTTGCCTCTGCTACGCTCATCTTCATGCAGAGCTGAGGGAGTTTCATCCGACACTTTGCAGGCGTGTGATTGGTTTTCCGATAGCAACACGCCTCTTCTCACTGTGTGTATCAAATTGTTGAAATTACGAACCAAGAAGGATGCTTTTGCGACGAAGGAGCAGCAGCAGACGCGTCCGATGGCAAGAGCGGAGAGCGCGGCTTTGCGCAGAGATCCTGCGGGACTTCTCGTTCACTTTCTCAGGAAGAGGTGTTCGCGCATGGACAACTGGATTGAAGAAAAGCGTCTGGAGGAAAAGCGCCCCTGTCAAATCATAGAAGGGAGATCGTCCCTCGACATATGGTCTGATGTCTTGACACTTTGTTGCGACATCGGCGAAGAGAAATTCCTTTCGTGGGCCGTGCTGCACTCCTGGCTTCCTCGCTTGCCTGAATGTCGCGATGTACTTAGACATATAATCGATACCAGATGTTTTGAGAGCAGAGAGAAATTGCTTATGGCATTGGTAAAGTAAAAGGGAAATGCTGAAAACAAAAACATTTTGGCGATCTTTTCTCAGCCAGTGAGTGTTTAAATGAGTGCTCTTTTTGCACTCATACGTAGACTTTTCCTACAAGATCCACCGTAAGTGTCCACAACTCACTTATTACTCTTTGCTTCGTACTTTTTGCTCCTCTTTGCGGGACCTTTTCGCCTTCGACTGGCAGTCTTCGTGCACAAACGGCAAAACCAGCTTCCTCGAGGTACCCGCGCGAGCCCTACACATTGTAAATGCCACCCTCCGTCGCATCCATCGCAAAGCAAGATATGATGTGGCCTGTCAATACTACCACACATATGGCATGCGCCCTCCTCCCGCGACCTAATCGTGCGGGCTTTCACCTTCTCTTTCGCTCGACAAGAGTCACAAAAATACGCCTCTTTTGGTACTTTGCGCACTCCCAGACACGTGGTATGAAAACCCCGTTCGCACGAGTCGCAGAGCACGATCAGATGTTCTCTATCGCCTCCACCACAGACTTCGCAAAAGTCCCCCGGCCGCGGCCTCTTTCCAGGGCACCTGGGGCACGTCCAAAAGCGGCGAGGACCGTTCGGAGCGCTAGGCCGCTCTTCGGGCGAGAGACAAAGCCGGTGATAGGAGAGATCACAGTGGTCACAGGTCTTGAACAAGTTCTGCTGTTTATGGCTTCTACATATACAACAAGGTGGATCGATGGAAGCAAGAATGGTGCGTTTGCCTGAAATGACCTTGGAAGGGTCCAGAACGACCCCGGAATTGGAGAAGGCAAGGGCCTGCAAATTCTTGTCCGTGATCCATATATTGATCGCAAACTTCATGAAACCCTCCTTGCGGATAGGATCGCCGCGATGGATTAAGCGAGGGTCTGGACTACCGTCTTCCAAGACATTACACCAGAGAAGTGCCCTCAGGCGTTTGGGTTTGATTGAAAACCGACCGCCATTAAGTTTGGGGAAAACAGTATGGCCTTGTCCGCGGGGCAGACTGTTCAAGTAGACAAAAAAAGTCACAAGACGCCTCGGGCTCACCGCTTCTACGGCGCCTGTGTCTTTATTGTAGGTGCCCATGTCGTGGTGAACGTCGAAGAAGTCATTGTGCCTATAACCTACTATCTGAAGAGGCTCCGTGTTCTCTGGAGGCAGCCCCACGATTTCGGCTGCACGATTTTCGACTGCTCGCACTTTACTGTCCCCACCCTTGCGCAGTGAAATAAAAGACGAGGTTCTGCTTGCATTTCTTACTTGCTCGTCAACGGTGCAATCCGTATACGAGGCACGAAATTTGCCGAACTGCTGGTCAATCAAATGCCCCAAGTTTTCAAACTCTGTCCCGGACAAAAAATCGTCAATAGCATAAACGTGCGGATTACGATGCAACAATTTAAGCAGTCGATTGTTTAGTCGGATGTCTCCCGCGTTCCGGCTGAAAAAAAGGCGTTTGATCTGGAAAGGCAAAATGCTGTAGGAGCGAGCAGCTTCTGAACGACGCCCACGTGTTGCAGCCTTGTGTTTTGAGAAAAGGTTCTCATCTAGTACGCCATTATCGTGTAAAGCTTCTTTTAGTTTCACTTGAGCTGTGGGCGGAAATAGATCTTCATATTTACGTTGCAAGGCCGTTGAAAAAGATGCCTCTCCGGAAGCAGGGATGGGTTGGAGATGCTGAGGTCTCGGTGAATCGATTTCTTGGCTTGAGTTTTTCATGGACACTTTATGTCGCAAGAGTGTATGCAGACCTTTGTCCTTGTCTATGGGGATGAAACGAGTGGCGAGGATGACAGTGAGACGGCGTTCAGGAGGGGTGGACGGCTAGTCAACCTCCCCACGCCCTGGTCTCTCCTCTCAGCCCTAGAGCCGCCCTCTCGGCGAGGCAATGAACTCCTCCAGCGGACTCACGTGCTTCATCTCGACATTTGCACATCAGACGACACACTCAAAATACTGTCAGTACCTGGAGCCGACATATGGTATGTGGAAAAGAATTGGCGGGTGCAGATGTTAGCTTGGTTGCTCATAGCTCCTTCTCCCACGAACTCAACTCACGCCCGATCGAATACACTTCCATATCATTAAGTTGTTCTACTCATTTTTCAAGACACTTGTCGGCAAGGAAGTGGCGGTTGAGCTAAAGAACGACGTGGAACTGACCGGCAAATTACATTCAGTTGATCAGTACCTGAACGTGAAGCTAGAGGACGTACAGGTTGTGAAGAAGGAACGATACCCGCAATTGGTAAGTGAAGCGCTTCGACAAGGACTCAGGATACTTAAGTGTGCAACCATTCTGCGCGAATGGACGCCCGAAGTGTATTTCTTCCTTACACCTTGCAGTAACAAGTATCTCTCTGAGATGGTCAAGAGGGTTCCCCTCTTCCGGTGCTTGTTACCGAGATTTAAGACGCACCTCGTGTCCGTCCGGAACTCTGTCGCAACCGCTCGTTGAGGCACTTACACTATACGCACACCGTGATGCACGACACAGCTGGCTGTCAAGAATGTTTTCATTCGTGGCTCGGTCATTCGCTTCATTCAGCTTCCAGCAAGTGATGTAGACGTGCAATTGTTGCAAGACTCCTGCCGGAAGGATAATCAAAGCGGGAAAGGAAGATAGTGATTGAGTCGATGATTGCGAAGAGAGCCTGTGTAATTTATATTCAAAGGAAAGCCCAACAGCTGTCAATATACCCAGGTCGGTCGGCCATTCTTTTATTTAAAGACAACATTTTCTTGCTGACAATCCTTCCAAGCGGCATCGTTCAAATGCTTCGGAGGGTAATTCGTGTAAGCCTGCAAGGGATTTCCCAGCTTGCTCGTATGGATAACCTCGAAATCTTTCACAGGCCGCAGCCCAAACTCCCCCCGCACCGCCTCCTCCAAAGCCGTAGACGTCACCACAATACAGGGTGGACAGCTCCCATCCGCTTTGGACCGCGCCAAAAGGCGAGTGGAGAGGAAGTATTCTCTAAGTGTCTCCATATTCAGACGCGGTGGATCGATAACGAAAACAGCAATCTTACCCAGCAACTCGCTCGGCAGCACGGTTGCATCGTTGTAGTCGTAGCGATGGAAGTTATCGGGCCACTGCACTCCAAAGCGCTCATCGATCTCAAACAGGCGGAGTTTAGGTAAGTGCTTGCCGCCTTCCAATTCCTGCGCGGGCGCCATCAACGATGGTGCGCTAAGTATCGCCACTAAGCCATGATCAATGTCCGTCGTATCATCCGTTCCTGCGCCACTCGTGACGTGGGTGAGGGCTTCTAGTAAAATGTCCTTGGCTGTCTCAGGTGAATACCAGAACTGGGCGAGTCCATAGTTTTCTTTCGGCTCCGGGCCCTCAAGCGCAGCCTCGGCCAAGTGCTCCTTTAACATCGCCATCGTATGCTGGCTCAATTCACTCTCCAAATCTAACTTGGGGACATCACAGTACTTTCCCCCCCGTCTTTCTGAAGTTCCTAGCGCCTGCATGAGTGCTATACTACACTCTCGAGATTGCAGGCTGCTTTCTCTATAAAACGTAAACAATTTGACCGTCAAGTTCACAGGCGGGGGCCGACTCGTCCTGGGCGGCTTGTGGAGAATGAGAGCAATGAGATGAGCTCGTCTGATAATACAAGTCTTGTACGAAGCTGAAAAGGTGCCCATCAAAGCTTCGGGCTAGGGTTTTCATTTTGTGATGTGTAACCTTCAGGAAGGGAGTGAGAGCTCTGGGACGCTGGGGGCATAGGAGATGGGGGGAGGTTGGATGGGGGGGACGCTACTCGGCCTAGGTTGCAAAGCATTCAAAGTTCTTTTTTAAGTCACACCGCGCACTGCATCAGCTTCGTTTTCTTCTATTTGTTTCCTCGCCACATTGGGCTTCGTGGAGTATCTATCCTCTTGAAGGAAAATTTATGGCGTACCCCCCTTTCTCTTTTTTTGTCGAGCGGCGCACGTCTCCACAAACTTGCTCGCAATGATAAGCAATAGGTTTAGCGCCAGAGACGACGTAATTACCACCCTAGTAGCCCTTCTTACTGAGCATAATCAGAATTTTCAGTGGCTTGATCCACTCTTTTTGAGTGTCCCAAATGCTGAGCGTGAACTCAGATTGGATAGCAGTGGCCGAGTTGAAGTCCCGGCTAGCAATACAATCCACCAACTGTCCTACGCGAGCTAAAACATCCGAGCCCACCTCTCCCATACCTAATTTATTTGAAAGGGAAGCGATTCCCTTCGAAACGTCATTCAGTTGACGCTTGTCTCCCGCCGACAACGCAGGAGAAGCCGCAAGCACCGCCACCATGTTAGTTAGGTTCGCCAAAATAGGAAGGGCCTCGGCAGGCGGTTCTGCTGGTTTTGCAGGTGCAGCAGGGGGTGGTGATTTCACAGGAGCTGTGACGGATGCAGGAGCAGCAGCTTGCGGCAGCTTATTGGGCTGGAACACGGAGGGTTGCCCCCCGCAAGGACCCATCCCCGCCGAGAGCGGCTGCTGAGAGGAGATTGTCTGCGATTGCTGCTGCTGCTGCTGCTGCTGCTGCATGGCACCGACATTGCCATACTTTTGCATCAGAGCAGCATTGCCATGTGAAGATGTAAAAGAATCGGCGTAGTAATCAAGCGGCTTCGCACCCGTCAACGTAGCAGGATGTTGTGATGGCTGGTGAGGTAATGTTTGTTGTGTTGATTGTTGTTGACTGTGATAGCGTTGTGGCTGTTGCGGCGACTGATTTTGAAGCGTTGTTCCATAGGAGACTTGAGCGGTCGATACCGAAGCAGGAAGCGAAGTCGGGACGTGGGTGGGAGCGGCCTGCACAGGCTTCTCCCACCTCGTCTCTCGGGTTGACTCGTTAGCGTAATACACTCGCCCTGTGCTGGGGTCGGTAACTGCCACCCAGTTCGGCGGGAGGCTGTCTGGCGAAGCAGCAGCAGTTCCAGCGCCAGAGACAGTGCCCATATTTTCTAAGACAGGTTTGCTGCCACCGTGCTTTTCGTAAGGTTCCTGGGCCACGGATTCCGGCTGTGCTTGCACCACTGGCACGGTCGCTGCGATGGCAGTGCGCGTGGGAGAAGCAGGGGTCATGCCGATGAATTTAATGTCAAAGGGGCGCGCAGGCTCGGGCTCGGAGGCCTGCAAGCTAGCCGACGCCCTGTAGAGCCGGTCCTTTAGCAAGGCGGTGGCAGGGTCTTGGATATCTTTTACGAAGGTGTAAGCCATGTCCAGCTCTCCCTGCGAGGCAAGGATCTCTGCGTACTCAGAGAAGAGGACTGCAACATCTTCGGGCAAGGCAACCACCTGTCCTTGCTGCTCCGTCGCTGACATGATGACGGTCACCTTCTCGACGAACTGATGCAAAGCCAAAGTGTCCGGGCGGCCCAGGCGCTCTTTAGAATCACGCAAGATATCCACCCAATAGCGCACCGCCTTCCCCACATTTAAGGAGCAAAGGTAGCAGAGCGTGGCGCTCGCCCGGTCACCGCGCTCTGTCTCCAAACGTGTGCCCAGAACCTCAGTGAGGGCCGCAAAAGTCTCGTCAGAGGTGTAAGTGTTGAGTAAAGCTAAAGTCTCTTGCCATTGCGACAGGTCTGATTGTTCGACCAGCGACGACATGTCGGTCTTAAGAATAGCATCTATAATGCGGAGCAGCGGCTTGTGTCGTGCTTGTCGATTCACGAACGTATCCTTGGTGTGGGCCCATATTCGGGGGTCAGCGTCAGGAGCGGAGGCCAGCAGTAGTGCCTCCGCAACCATATCATGCGCCAAACAGACATGCACGGCAGCCTCAAGCCCCCCCGCAAGAAGGGCCCGTTTCACGTGGGCCTCGGCCTCGCGGTAGGGGGCTATATCAGACGGCCCTCTGCCAGCACGCAGTGCTGCCATTCCCTTAGTCGCTGCCTCCACTCCCGGCGGTGCCGCATTGAATTCGTCAATTTCATCCTCTACATCGCCCCAGCCTTCCGCGGCGCCCAGCCCTCCGCTAGCGCCAGACGAGGCTCGGGAGTGGCTGCGATTAGGCGCCGGGTTCGCCGCCTGTCTCTTCGAGGCAGCTGTGACGGCAGCTGCGGCAGCAAGCACAGAAGCTTCATCGTACCCCAGAGTTTTGTTGAGCTGACTTTTACTTGCTTTGTCCACTATGGTTTGCAGCACCGCCCACACTTGTCGCTCCTCCCCCGATTTGGCCGCCGTCGCCTTTGCCGCGCAAAACGCGCCATAATTCCTGTTAAAAATTACCTCCTTGAAGTCTTTCGACGCTGCCACGAGTTCTTCATTTTCCACCACGCCTCTCAAGTGCACCAAGAATTTCTTACCAGGGGCCATCCCAGCCCCGTGGTTGTCTACTTGCACGAGCCCGCCTCCCCAGCCAAAAGTCGCAGCCACAGGCCGGCGCAACCACTTGGGGGCACGGCCAGAGCTTGAATGTACGCCAGTCAGGGAGTAAAATTCGACCGTCCGGTTGAAGGAGGAGGTGCCGACTACCGCGGGCAGGAGCGGCGACCACGTGGCGTTGTAGCGGCGTTGTTGCGAGGCTCCGTAGCCGCCGTACCCAGCGGTGGCCTCGGGTATCATGTGGGGGAGCTCGTAGATGGGTGTGGCGTTGTGCAAGTCCCAAAGAAGAGTGCGATTATCTCGACTAGTGGAGAGAAGAAAACTCGAGTCGAATGGGCACCAAGAGACGGAAAGGAGGCCTTGGTCGTGGCCCTTGAGCGTCGCCATTGGGTGGGTCGTGGAGCTTCGCAGGTCCCAGAGGCGTATCACAGGGTTGTTGTCGTCACCAGAGGCCGTCACCATGTGCAGTCCCTCGTCGGGATTCCAGGCAATGTCCGCCACGGGCCCGCGGGCCGGATCCCGCAGCTCGCAGTAGGGCTTCTTCTGTCGCAGGTCCCAGACAATGGTGGACCCGTTCCCGGAGCAGCTGGCAAGGATGTGAGGAACCTGAGGATTCCACGCAACCTTACTCACCTCCGCAGTGTGCTTGGAGGTGTTAGGCGCGGGGGCGGGGATGAAGACATTGGGAGAGTCCGGCCGGTCCAGCGCGTAGACGAAAACCTCGCTGTCCGCGCCGCCAGACGCGAGCAAGTGCGATGAAGTGTGGCTGGGATTGAAGTGCAATCCATTCACCGGACCGGCGTGTCTTTGTACTGCAGCTATTCGGGGCTGCGGATGCTTTGCCACGAGCTTCGCAGGATCCCAGATGGCGACTGTTCCATCCGCCAGACCCCCTGCAACAACGCCAAGGTTGAAGTCAGAGCCTTTGTTATGCAGCGCCGACCATGCCAGCGCCGTAAAGCGTCCATTCGTGCGGACAGAACCCATGACCGTGGTCCTTGTTTCACCTACCGCGAAATCCAATTTGTGGATCTCCAGTTCCCCCCCATAGTCGTCGAAGCCACCACCGCCCCCATCCCGAGTGCCCAATGCCACCAAGTTCCCTTGATCCGGGACAGGAGACCATGCCAAGTTTGCGTTCTTGTCTTCAACTTGTTTGAGAAGCGACATGATTTATACTTCAATTTAAGCTATGGCGTATCACGCTGTACTCGGAGCTATGCTTTCACAGACTTGTGCCTGATTTTCCCGAGTTCGTGCTTGACTTCCACGAGCGGACAAAAGTAGCAAGCCACCGTCCAATGAACTAGCGCCCTGCCCTGTTTGTGCATAGGACATGTGGTAAGAGAATGTTGTGAGACAGTGAAGAACCACGATTGATATGAGTTAGCTTTGCGCTTGTCCCAAGCGCCTCATCCGCATGGGCGCTAGCTGGGAGCTGGTGAAGGGGAGGCAAGGGGATCGCCGACTTCAGCGCGGGCGACGGCAGCGACCGTGCTCACTTACTCCACACCCGGTGGTGAGACGCTTGGGATTCAGTGGCGTAGGGTGCCAGGACCGTCTAAAAAGTGCAGCAATCTGCCTCCCAAGCAACTCGTCCTCTGGATGCAGGCGGCTCATGACCGTTTTCGGACGCAGGGCAGGGAGCAAGCCTAGGAGCGTTGCCTTCGCCGTAACCGTCACTCCTCTTTCTCTGCTTGGAGATTCTGAGCTTTTAGGTCTTTAAACACATCACATGATGCCAGCTAACTTATTTCTTTATTTTTGCTCTGATATTTTGATGTTTTGAACGGCTTTATCGTCGAAAACTGGTCTCGCAAGGAGATAAGACGAAAAAGGCAGCAGCCTAATTCAAAAGAGCCGGGCTCCCGAAATTGATTCAGAAATATAAATTTGCATTTTTTAAATGGTATCACGTATGGATTGTCGTTCGTAAGCAAGATTTCTTGCCTATAAATGCCACGAAAGTCTCATATGAGTTGAATTTTGGAAATTTCACAGGCAATTCGATCACCTGTGGACGTACTTAGACTTGTGAAGTCTAACCCTTACAAGAACTGTAAATTGAATATGAAAATTGCCAAAGACAATCGTGACTCCAAAAATTGCCAAAGTCGTAATCTTCCGTTGAACGATCTTCTTCGTAAAGTCGATCAAACACTTCGGCAACTCAATGAATTAGAAGCACAGCATCGAGAGAGGCAAGGAGTCGGGTTAGCGAAATCTTCAGTTTTATTTTCACGATCGCCAGCACGACAAGCTCGGCTGTTGCCTTTCATGTTTTCTTCACATTTTAGTGGAAGAGTACGTGTGCATCCTACTTCCGGCTCCTCTGCAAGTAGCGCGTAAATGACAGCACTTTAAACATATATTCACCTGCCAGTTTTCGCAGACAAGATGTACGAATATGACCATTCAACGCTTATATTACTATTATAGAAGTACAAGGATGGTCCTTGTAGAAAATAACATGCACGCATTGACTACAAGTGGTAGCGTTTTTACTTTCTGAATGAAGTGCGGACAATGAGATATACAGCACGCGCTTTTTCTAAATTAACCAACATGGGAGAGTGCATATCTACAGGGAGCTCGCATTCATTCCTTCCCCCTGTAGAAGAGAAGAAATACATTTGCACAGAGCTACCATTCAGCGTTCAGGCTGTATTTAAGAAGGTGGCAATCGAGTTTCCCGGTGTTTCATGTGCTGGCAAACGATGATGAGCATGACAATAAGGAAGAGACCCGTGTTAATGGCATGGACACCTCCATCTATCCTGTTATCCCATATCGGAGGGTGGTGGACCCCTTTCAAATCCACATGCCATCGTCTTGACCTTGGCAGAAGCAAACTTCCTACAGACAAGCCTAAGGAGACGGCAAAAAAGGCGTAAGAGAGGTCAAAGTGGCCAACAGCGGTCAAAGCGGTCGCATCCAGGACATTCTTCTTCAGAAGTAACGATAGTGTTTGTTGGAGTAAGAAAGCGAGAACAATAGCTTCCCCAACAGGGCCGCTAAACCGTCTGACTAGGGGAACAATAGTGACACGGACGATTAGATACATGGCTGTCACGACTATTAACGTCCAAGAAGGTACACCTTCATCCTGGTGAACGTCAATTTCCTGAGTTTGCATGGCGCTTGTCTGATTCACTTGCTGTGGGCTCATATCCTCCGCCTGAGCCACGTCTGTGGGAGCGGCACGAGAGGGAGCTTCTCCACAATCCATCAAATTAGCACTGGAAGCATTGCCGCGGCTGCCACCAGCGACTTGAAACAGTTGTTTGCGCTGAACATCGTCTCGGCCCCTTCTCCTGCGAAAAATTCCGCGCAAGGAGAGTTTGCCTCTTTTCTTCGCCTGAGTCTCCGGACTCTCCCGATCGGCCGCCGACTCCTGTATAGGCGGCGCAGAACCTGGGCCGTTTTCGGACTGTCTGCCCTGCTGGGCCATCGCTCGAGCTGCCTGATCGTCTTCCTTAACGCTATGCATCGCTTTCGCCATACCAGCCAGCAGCATATCCCCACCCATTGTGCCCGCGACGGGGTATTCCCATCCCTTCACAATGCAAATCAGTGCACGGATATGAGTGCAGAGAATTTGGGGTAGCGTGATAATTAGCAAGCGAGTCTGGCTCTAGCTTAGCGGATGGAAGGCTGTACAGTATCCCTCTCGCAAACTTTTATAGTGGTAATTTATATGAAGAGTGCCGTAGCCGTCGACTGCTTACCTTTTGCTGACAGTACCAGAGAATGCGAGGCAAACAATGCCGAAAATAGTAGGGGTCCCGCCGTATCACCTGCAAAAAGTCGGCACCCAGCTTGTCACCGGCCTGATTGAGCCGCTGAGCCGTGCGCAAGAGCAGATACAGAAGCACACTAAGGATTCATGGTGATGAAAGGTCAATGAGCACAGAAATCGCCGCAAGACTGATAACATAAGGCGGGGAAATGCGCTTACCCCACTATGCGCTGCAAACAAAAATTAATCACGCTTTGAGGCAGAGCCGTCCTAGGGTCAATAAGTGCAGCCATGATGACTTTGCCCTTATTCACCCCGCGCAACTGAACCTGGCATCGAAAGCGTGTGATCGACATCCTCTTGAAGAGCCAGCCGTTGGGCTCGGTGGACAGGCCTAGGCTCGGATAGTCCGCTGGCACCACCGAGTCTCCACATATGAGGATCATGTCTTTCTCTGAGTAGTCGCAGGCGTAGCCACGCATGAGGCAGTCGCTGGGGGGGATGAGGTAGACGAGCACACTATGAGGAGCTAGCAGCAATCCGCACTACACAATTCTCCTTTTAGACCCCCGCCAGCATAAGTCTGAGCATGGTTTTCAATTCGATGTGCCTTACCGGTGGAACAAAGGGGCGTTGAGCTCGAAAGTAACCATGAGATCCAACTGCTTGAACGAGTGGACGAGTGCTGAGCTGCAGACGAAAGGGCCCCACCGATGGTACATAGCTGCCTCGCGCACCACCAAGAGCTGGTCAAATATTGACGTTCCTTCCTGTTCCCCTTCCACCTTGACATACATCTGCTCCCCTACCGGCCGCACGAACGTGTCGAACCCGAAGGTCCGAAAGGCCAGCGTCCAGTTCTCTCGGCTCGCCAGGTCCTCGGCAGCCTCTAAGCACTCAACACCTCGTCTGCTCAACAAAGCTAGCTGCTCTTGCAATGGACTCTCTTGCATCTGCCTGCGGATATTTTCTTTAACTTGACTCAAGGGCTGCTCTTTTACGAAAGCTTCCAGTTTTTTTCGCAAGTCCTCCGCTATCATCAGGCGGTCATCTTCCGTAAGGAGCTGAATGTATGCCAGGATCCGAGATGCATTTTCATCCGTAATCTGTCATTTGTCAAATAGAACAACAACAATGGTCAGGAGCACGGCCTTGAATGAATTGCCATATTGTATAAAATGCTCTCAATTCATTTAGCGGATCGGGCCATTTCCTTACCTCAGTCTTGTAAAGAGCTGGGACGTCAAAATCGCGTGAGGGAAATATGCACTCCTCATTTTGGAGTGCCGCAGGTATCATCTTCGAGCAATAATTAAAAGCAACTATTAGTTGGAAGCGAAATTTAGACGTGTTGTGATGGCCTTTCGCGTTACTTCGCTTCCTTGTCGTGATTCGTGCTTCTCTGTTTTTTGTGGAAGCCATTGAGAAGAGTGAAAACATAAAGATATTCTGGCAAGAACATGACAGGAAAATAAAGCGCCGCGCCTTTGATGTTCAGTAGGCCTCGCAAAGTCGAGCGTGGCGTGCGTCCCAGCCCTGGTTTCGAGGCCGTTGTCCCTCCTTCCTCGCCCTCGCTCGATCATCCTGCACGGGTCCTCTCAGCACGGACGTCACGCCGTGCACAGCGGGGGAGTGTATCCCACCTATCATAAGCATGTACAAATCCAACACGCATGTCACCCTGCCGTCCAGCAAGCTCTGCTGCACGCCCCCTTCGTGGCAAATCCCTGATCCGACGGCTTAGATCAGGTCAGCGAGGCGAGGGCGAGGCGACTCCTACTAGTAACCTTTGTCCCTCCGCG
>Ga0209925_1000409_pt1 | contig 22275 bp, 15 predicted proteins | sample SalPonR2_A_D1_MG_FD_185702 | JGI IMG/M metagenome (GOLD analysis project Ga0209925, IMG submission 185702) | Salt pond soil microbial communities from South San Francisco under conditions of wetland restoration - Salt Pond MetaG R2_A_D1_MG... ... | reverse complement strand
AGGGCGGGGCGGGGAGCCTGGGGAGGGAGGGAGGCCTAGGGGTAAAGAAGGAGCAGTCTTCAGGCCAACGAGCAGGGGCGGACCGAGGGCTGCAAAGCCGACGGAAGCTCAAAGACAACATGTCGCTCAGCATGCTCGCCGCCTACGTGGACGCCAAAGAATGGGGGAGGGCCTATGAGTTCTTTGACACGCTACAGGCCGCGGATGAAAAGGAGGGCACCTTTGCACCCATACGCGCGTACAATGTCATGATTTATGGTTTGAAACGGGCAAACCGTCACGAGGAAGCACGGACGCTGGCCGAACAAGCCAAGGCGAAAGGTATCGCCTTCGATAGGGCCACGCAGAAGATATTGGCGAGCACGGCGGGGGCGGAGGACTTGTGGGCGCCCCCTCCACATGTTTACGTGCTGGGGGGAGAGAAGTACAGGCAGGAAAGGAAAATAAAGAGTGTACAGGGAAACATCGAAGGACGGCGAGACCTGCCGGTGGGCGCAGTAGTGTTGGACCTGCACGGGCTGAGCGTCGATGAAGCCCGGACCTTGCTAGCGAGGGAGTTCGAGGCCATGCGGGAGAAATTCGATGCGGAAATGAAAGAAGGCGGGGAAGAAGCGGGAGAAAATGAGAAGTGTGCACGTGTGAATGAAGGAAATCCTGAAGAAGGGAGGGATTACGCGAAAGGGTCCGAGGATACTGTGCGCGTCCACGACGCTCATCGGGACGGTTTGCAAGACCTACTTCTCATCACCGGGTTTCGGCGACGGATCGGTCCCGGGCAGGGGGCGGTCCTCCTGGCAAATGAAGACATGCCTATCTACCAAAAAGGGGAAGGAGACAACGTGAACGCTTTACAAGAAACTGCCCGGGACTTTCTGGGTGACCGCGGAATCTACTGGTCTTCCCTGCCCTCGAATCCGGGCCGTCTGCTTGTACAAAGCGACTCCCTTCGACAATATTTCGAAAGGCAACGTAGGGAGGAATCCAAGGTGAAGTTCTTGCGCTTGACTTTGTTGAGGTACATTCCTGTGACATCACTGTTGGCATTGCTATTTGTAGTGCCCAAGGACATAGCAGGGGTACCATTGTAAATCTGATGTAATCATTGGAACTCTCGGATCCCAACGCCCAATTTCTTGGGATATGGTACGTTTGGAAAAGGAACGCATTCCAGTGCACCCTTTAGTCATCACGAGGATCCAGTCATCGGAAGTCGACCCAACTTTTGACAAAATCTTCCTTGACAAATTATGTATGCATGTGACATAATTTTTTGCAGGCGCACACAGAGCAAAAGTCATCCAAAAGCTCATAAAACGCACAAATCTTCGATGTCAGGTAATAAGTTAATTGTTTTGAGAAATTGAATGTGTGGCTATGGTCGTCCCGATTTCTCCTCAGAGCGAGGAGGTAACCCCGCGTTGCTCACCCCCTGGGGTGCTGGGGGAAAGTCTTAGCCCTGCAGCCCGCGCACTTGTCAGTCTGGTATTCATTTTCATATCAAAAACTTTCCCCCTGGAATTTTCTCCCAATACGTGCGGATAAATTCAGAATGACGGTCAATAAGCACAGGCGGGGGCGGGCGAGCCTTTCAACGGCTTTCGCTAAAATTTCAAAAATGAAGCTTGAGGCAGACTACCATGGGTGTTGCGTGGATGAAAACCTCACGAGTATGGAAGCGTTGAAGATTACCTTTGTAGGTCAAAAAGGAGTATAGATTACTTGTACACCTATGCGCGGTAATAATTTTTTTCGGGCTCTTCCTTTCCTCAGTCAATTTTGGACGGTCGATGGGTGTTATCGAAGACGATCTCAACATGCTTTTGGTTTCTCTCGTGCACTAAAGTTCACGCAATTGTACACCCACATCTTATAGGCAATGCCGTTTTATGTTCGGAAGCATGTACCACCGGGTAGCATCGCGGCCAGCGGTGGTTTCTTTGAAGGAAGCCTGTCCCATCAGCAAATCCGCTTGTTGCTCGGGTTATACGCAGGTTACTGCTCTATGATGTTCAGCAGAGCTGCGATGGATGTGGCCATCCCTCTCATTCTTCAAGATGAGGCGACAGGCATTGACCCGCGGGATATTGGTACTCTCTTAACCCTTTGCTCTTTTTTCTACTTGTTTGGCAAGATCAGCATGGGCTACAGTGTGGACCAAGTCGGGCCACGCCTAGTATTTTTGGGTCTGGCCTCTTTCGCATCAGCAGGATTGACTTGCCTGATCTCCTTTAGCCATACAGCTGCGCGGATGACTTTTCTCATGTGTGCCCTGTGTGTCGCTCAGTCGTCCGGGTGGGCGGCCATCACAAGCATGATCTCTCTCTGGCTTCAGCCCTCTCAGTATGCTATGGCTTTCGGCATTCTCTCCACCTCTTCGCGCATGGGAGACCTTGCATCGAAAGTTGCTTTGGGACGTGCCGTCGCGTCGGGGTGGGACTGGCGATCTCTATTCATTCTAGCAGCAGCACTGCAGCTGTTCGTCGCGTTTTTGAACCTGTTCCTCCTACCGAAGGCCACCTCCATCGCCTCTTTCGCCTCCGCCGCGCCCTCCATGTCGTTTCTTTCCACCACCAGCAGTCTGATTGCCGAAGACAAGAAACAAACTCTGTGTGCGTCGCCACAGCAACGGCGGCCCTCCACGCTGGGTTTTCACGGCGCGGGCTATATTCCTGACCGGGAGGAGCAACTTGTGTTGCTAGATACCTCCGCGTCCTCGCCGCCTCGCTCGCTCTCCACCTACGTATCTGCCTCACTGTCTCAAATATGGGCCATAGCCCGCACTCCCCGGTTCAGGTCTATGGCACTGGCCATCGCCGCATTGCACATCGTCATGGAGTTTGATAAGTACATCCCCCTCTACTTGCACCGCTCCCTGGGCCTTTCGCCTGGATTGGCCGCACAAGGCGCCGCCCTCTACCCTTTGTCTCAGCTTCTAGCACTGGGATTGGCAGGCGTCGCGTATGATCGGTTAAAACCCCGCGGGAGACTTCTCACCGTCGGGGCGCTGTGTTTGGGGGTGGCCGGGTTTTTCGCCCTCCAAGTCCTCCTCCTTCTCACACCATCAGCCTTGCTACCGCGCCAAAACATCTTCTTGCTCCTGATCTTTTGCGCCGGATTCTGTGTAGCGGTCCCTTATTACCTGCCTCCGTCCATTTACTTGGCGGAGGTGGGCGGGAAAGGCAAGTGCGGCACACTGTCAGGTGTCCTTGATGCGAGCGGAGGGGTCACGTCCATGGGCTTCCACTACGGTGTGGGGTACCTGGTCGCTAGGGATCGGTGGGGCCTGCTCTTGGGTGTCGTGTCGGTCTGCGCCCTGGTGGGTTTCCGAGCCATGACGACCTTCCACGAGGTGTCCCTTGCCCTGGACGGCTCTCGGGCCCCAAGGCAAAAGAAGAACGACTTGCTTCCAGAGACGCTCCCAACCCTCCCGACTGCGCGAACCACCACCTCCTACATGTCCCGGACGAATAAAATTGGCGGCAACGAAAGCAAAGCCAATGTCGGCGCCAGCCATCTTTACAACCATCAGCCACCCTTGCAGTACCCGCTCAAGGGGCCTATTCAGGCAAGCGTCTTGTCACGGCTACCTCTCATCGGCCATCTCATTCCTCGTGCACGAGGAATGAGCTGGATGTCGATGAAGGAGGGAAAACCTGCAGTGGGAGCAATGATGAATAGGAAGAAGGAGAGGAAGGACAGCAACGACGGGAATTACCAGAAGCATCTTGCTGCTGTCTGATCAAAGTGCTCTTGGTTGGTACTCCTAGATAATGTACATATGGATATTATAGAAAACGTGCGCGGTGGGAAAAAACGAGGGGACTTGCTTATCCTTTTCACACCTCAAAAGGGGGCTATTGCGGTTATACCATCTGTTTTTTAAATCAGCGGTATCACCATATCGTTTCACACCATTTTCATGTTTCTTTTAACGCCGAACTATCCTAATGATTGTGTATCAACACTTTAGCAATTTCGATACTGCTTTTGCGACTACTTCCCGTACTTTTCATATTTGTCAGCTGCATTCTTGCATGTATTTGTCGTACCCGACTTTCTTCATCAAAATACAAATATACCATCCGATGTGGCGTTCTGGTTCATAAGATTTGTGACTAGAGCAGACAGATCGTGCTCTCACTATGCTTGCGTCGGAGGACTCATCATATCTTTCGTAGGGAGGGAAAACTTCTTGTCTCGGGGAATGCGTGGCGGCCTCCGCGGCGGCTGTGCAATGGAAGCTCATAAACACCCATAATCACATTGGGGAGTATAATGTGTTGCACGAGAGAATTAGGAAAATTTGTTTGATGGCCTGTTTTGCTTCATGACATCGCGGGAAGGAGACTGGGCTCAGGGTCGAGAAGCAGCTGAGGATGCATGAATGGACATTGTAGGTGATGGGGCACTGCGCCCTGCAGAACTGACCGCATAAATCCTGTACTCATAAATCTTTCCAGGTTGAGCAGTGGCGTCCATGAATGGAACGTAAGGATTCATGCTGTCTGAGAGATTATTCGAAATCCGAATCCATTTTCCCTCCTGCCACGTGCTCGTCCTATCTGCTCCCGATGCCGTCATGCCTGTGTCTAATTGGTATCCAAGAGCTACTTCCTTCCTTTCTAACATGTAGTGTTGCGCCCCCACAGATCCTTGCCATGCAATTGCTTGAGTTGTGCTTCCATCGATCAATTTTGGAGGACGGGGGATGGTGGGTGCTGGCACCGTCTGATTGCGAATGGCATAAGCGTGCTTTTCTACGACGGCCATCACCTTTTTTTCTTCAGTGCCTGGGTTCGTGTCGAAGCCTGTTGTTATGAACGGAGTCATATGATATTAAATGGATGAACGAGAGAGAGAGGATATGCTGCTGTCATGAAGAAACTTAGGGGACACGCGAATGCCTTGATGGCCAGCGGCAACTTTTTTCAGGACGTCTCATGTTCTCACCTAGATAGTGATACGCCCAAAAATCATCATATTCGTAGTGCCAATAGAATCCACCTTGAGCACTGTGCGACCGAAGGGACCAAAGTAATGCCCCGGCTACAGCGGGTTCTTCAATGACGCGCTTGGCCAGGGCATCCATTGTCTGAGACGATACCATTCCGAACTCTCCGACCAAGAAAGGTTTATGGCGCTTGCTGAAGGAAAGCATGCGAGTCAAGCGCGCTTCGAAGGAGAAGTCAGTATTGGGATAAAAGTGGTCCGAGATCAAGTCAATGTGCGGATCCAATAGTTGCATCCGGCTCACGTCTCGATTGTTCAGTAAACGCCCATCAATGACTAGATGGTTGGGATCCCTTTTTTTCAGGAACGCCGCTAGTTCGCTCGTCCACTTGTCCATGACTGCTAGACTGGGCAACATCAGTGGGGCAGAGAGATGCGTATTTGTGTGGGGTGTGTCATCATTCACATAGTCCAATTCATTTCCAGTTTCCCAGGCAAGAATTGTAGGGTCATCCCGATATAATTGACCCGTCAAGGTGTTTTTTCGCATCAGCAAATACTCGACAAAATCAAGGAAGCCTGCCTTGATGAAAGGGGACTCGTAAAAATCACTAAATGACGCATTGAACAGCCTAGCAAATTGTGAAACGCCTCCCCACCACTCCCAGTGGTCAATAAAAGGTATAATGACACGGATTTCCAATCGATGTGCCACCACCAACAATCGGTCCAGGTCTTGGAAAAGAGCTTCGTTGTACATTCCTTTGCCCAAGATGTGAGTATAAGTGCCGTTGTTCAAGCCTCCTACAATTGACATAGGGTATATGCGTACCACCTGCCCACCCATCCTCGAGATCGTCTCCAGCGCATCTTCTTGCTCCCACTGTGAGACCCTGTGCCAAGTCTCATCTTCCACGACGTGCAGATTTGGGACATTGAACGAAATGAAGCGAAAAGCCTCGCCATTTAGGAATAGGCGATCCTTTTTTCTGACAACAAATTGATCTAACGCGTCTTTTGCCCCGTGAACGGATTTTGCTGCGATTGAATGCATGTCATGTTTGAGATTGCGATGCACAGATGGGAAAAAGCCCGACGAGCCCAATCGATCTTTTACTTCCGGAAAGAGCAGCATAAGCGCTGGAATAGTGAGGATCGCAAGCTGAATAAAGCAACGATACTTTTTCCGAGTTGAATTTTGACATGGTTGAACCATTGTGGCCTGTGGCATGTGAAGTTATTTGATGTACGCTCGAATCGTTTCCTCTCTTTACAAAATATCCCCAATTTAGACCACATAGCCATACCTCGTTTACACACTGGAATCCATTTCTAACGAATGGGAGTGTAGGAGCAACCTGAGGCAGTCTATGTGGCTTTAGAGCCAGGGACTGCATGACAATTGGTGGGAGGTTCTTTTCTAACCGCCAGATTCTCCTTCCTATGTTGCCACAAAGAAGGCCCTTTGGTTGAGCACATATGCTCCTCTATCTGTATTATTCATCATATCGTTTGAAAGGTTATCACAATTTTATTTTTGAAATACACGGGTAGAAGTGGAAGGCTCGAAGTCCGTACCTTTCATATGGGTCTCCAAGCTTATGCCATCGCAGGAGAAGTGCGGAAAATATGACCTACCAATGCGATCACGTCTGCGCTATTTACAAGATGGTATCAATCAGCAAAGGACCCAAAGAGAGGCTGCGCGGGCCAAGCACCCATATGAGGCAACGGAAACCCTCTTAAAAGACGACCCGGGACAGCGTAACGGTAGAAACTTCAAGCCGTTGGCGGCACAGGGAATGGTGCGGCCGTGAGGGTAGATAAACTCCTACACGGCATCGTAGCCGACCTCATTATGGACGTCTGCGATGCCGAGGGGGGGGTATAAAGGTGGGCCATGGCAGATTTTTTTCTTTATTTGCATCGCATCGCAATCATCTCTAGTATCGTCTTTATCATGACCGGCTTGGACCTACTTCGGAGCCGAGGTCTCAATTTCCTAGTTGTCATTTGACATTCATCTCGCAGCACATCTCACCGAACGACAGACAACGGCCTGGTAATTTATTGGTATTGAGCATGCCTTTTGTTGACATCGGTTGTAATCTAACCGATCACATGTATCAAGGAAAGTATAATGGGAGCCAGAAACATCCGCCGGACCTGGACAGGGTCCTAGCACGTGCATGGGAAGCGGGGTTGAGCCACATCATCATCACAGCTGGTACAGCCAATGAGGCCCGTACAGCATTAAATCTGGCAAGCGAAGATCCCCGTTTATTCGCCACTGTGGGCGTCCATCCTACTCGCTGCAAAGAATTGGTGGAGGCTGAGGATGGAATGGCAGCACATATGGACGAGCTCCTTGACTTGATCAAAGATGGGCAAAAGACAGGGAATGTTGTTGCCGTTGGAGAGTGCGGTTTGGACTACGATCGTTTGCATTTTTGTGAGAAATCTACGCAACTGAAGGGGTTTGAAGCCCAATTTACCTTAGCTGAGGAGACAGGGTTACCCATGTTCCTCCATAACCGAAACTGTGGGGAGGACTTCGTCCACATACTGCAACGGCATCGGCACAGGTTTTCTCAAGGTGTAGTGCACTCATTTACGGGGCCTTGCACCGAAGCACAGACGTTGTTAAGCATGGAGAAGGTTTATATAGGGCTAAATGGATGCTCCTTTAAAACTGGGGACCAGCTTATGACGATCAAGAATAGCATCCCTTTGGAAAAGACATTGCTTGAGACAGACGCACCTTGGTGCGATGTACGCCCCACTCATGCAGGGACCAAATTTTTGACGTCGGGTGGGTCTGCGGAGGTTGCGACGTTTGAGACGGTCAAGAAGGAGAAGTGGTCAAGGGATAAGTGCGTCAAGGGCCGCAACGAGCCCTGCCATATCCGGGGTGTGGCACAGATCTTGGCTGGGATTCATGACACCACCTTGGCCCATGTAGAGGAGGTATGTTATGAAAACTCAATGGCATGCTTTCCCGGGCTGACATTAAGAAACGAAGGATTTTGACACATTCATTTAAATTTATTTATTTCTATTTTGTTTTGATTTTCTCGTAAATATGTGTTTGATCGTCAGTCTTCCCTTCGTAGACACGCATGTGCTTTCAAGCGCAACATCAGAAGTTTTACAGTTGTCGGAAATCCTCGTACTCCTCACCTCGGAATATAATCCCGAAAGCCTTATTGTAGAAGTCTGCGTCAAGTTTGAGGGCGGATGCGCAATCTGGACCGAACGTGCATTCCAAAATTTTGGGCTGCAAATCCTTGGTAACCATGACATCCACACCGTAAAAAGAAAACGATTGCGCTACTTCTTCTCTCCCTGTCCGCTCCAGGATGAGAATGGCGGCAGTTTCAAAAAGATTTTTGATGATTTTCTCGACTTTGGAGTCCACCTCCGACCAGGGTACGCCTCCATTGTCCCGCTCGAAAGCTTCCAAAAAGTCGGTCTCCGACACGGGCGTTTGCGTGTATCCGGCATAGTCCATGACTGTGAAGTGAGCCTAAAACAAGAGGGCGGGACCCAAGATTGTCAGTGTTATGACAGCAACGTGCCGTCCCCTCCGTCGCTCAGTTACCTCAAAGCCAGGGCAACACACGACAGCATCCTCCCGACGTTGCCCTCCCTTAATTTCTTCCGACCAAATGGCCCACGCACCTGAAAATCATTGATGTTTTCCGCTGCCAGTGAGTAGGGATGGTTGGATACACGGACGCCCCAGTGCACCCACCGAAAAATCTCCAACGGCTCCCATGCTCGCACAATAAGGCGGTATCGCACGTCAAATTTTCTGTCGTTGACGGTCGCAATGTCATAAACATACTCAGAGGCCACTTTGGGGCATGTCTTGGCCAGTTGGAGAGCCTGAGGGAGGGAATCGGCAACGGCGGAGTCCATGGACCGACCCAGGTTCCACGGTTTGAGAATGAAGAGAGGGGACAGGGGAGTGCTCGGACCGTGCCCCTGGGCGTGGGGTGGGTGCTCGGCCCCTTCCCCGCTCCTGTGTGCCTCATCGCTCCGTCGAGAGTACTCGTGGATGAATGCCGCAGTCTCCGTTTCCATATTGTACGTATCAGGGAGCCAGGCCTGGCTGCCGGGAGCCCGAGTGGCCGTCAGGGGTAGCAGATGTTTGAAGACCAGGCACTCGTCGCCCCCCGTCTGGCTCACCACCACGTCCAATCCCAGCCCGTGCCTGCGTCGGTAGTGGGGAGTAATGGCCGTGTGGTAAACCCAGAGTACGTCGGCCTCGGCGGGCTCTGCCGCCCGCTGGACGTCTGCGCGGCTCAAATGCCGGAGAACCTGGCCGTTATCGCTGTACACCCTCAAGACCAGTGGCGAATGCCGCCACGAGCGGCTGAAGTGCGCGGCAAGTGCGGTGGATGGATCCGCAACGGGCTTCGAGGCAGCATTGACCGACACAGCCAAGGAGAGGAAAAGCTGCTTTCTCTCTGCGTGAGCGGCCTCGAAAATGGCGCGAACGGACAAAGGCAACTCGAACCACACAGCTAGCCTGCATGCCCGTTTCATCCACCTTAAGAATTTTTCTTCCTGGGTGATGGAATTGTCGCGCACATCGGCGCAGCCAAACGCGTAGTCGTGTGTGCATTCCTCGCCCTCCGCAATGTTCGCGATGGGCCAAGCCAAAGAATAGCCCATGGCCCCTTTCAGGCTCCCCGTCGGTGGGAAATATATAAATGGAGAGATGCGAAAATTCACCAGCGCCGGAGGTGCGTGCTGAAATGCAGAGCCGAACTCGTCCTTGACGAACCACACGGTTTTGAATTTGAATGGGTCCCCGGGGTCCACCAGCCGGTAGGAAGAGACGTAGCGCCAGATCTGTTCGCAAACCTGTTCGTACAATGTGGGCCTCTCCCGCCGGTGTGGTCGGCGCAGACAAAGCGTTTCCTCGTTCAGATTTAAGCTGTCTGGCGTTTTTTCCGCTCGAAGCCCTGGCGTAGGGACGGAAGCAAGGGGAGGGATTGGATTTTTTTCCATACTGGTCTCTGGAGTTTCCTCCTCGAAGGTCCCGTCCTCGTGTGTTTCCTCCACGCCCATCATGACTGCCAGCCGGGAAAGCAGCTCAGGACGCTTTTGGAGGTCCTGGCGGTAGGTCTCAACTTGAAAGGAGTACAAGTGATCGATTAACCAGACGTCGCACTGCGGCTCCAGCCCGTTGGCAGCACTACATACCACTGCACGTCTTTGAGACTCATCCTCCACGACCCCAAAGGTGTCTCCCGCATCAAAAGTCTCCCCCACGAGCTTTGACTCCAGGCGGGAGTACAGTGTTGGTGGAAAGCCTAACGATTCAAGCTGCTTACGGTGACGGTCAAGAAAAGATGATGGAGGAGGCGAACTGATTGCGGAGGCATCCATCCCTGTGAAAGCTAAGGGAAAAGCTTTTTTGCCAACACCGATAGTTTAACAAGCCACAAGTATCAAGCTATATCAATAATGTATGTGCTTGCGCATGAATAGCACATATACGCTCGTTAGATATCAATAGCAAGGGCGGCTTGTAGGTTATACGGGGAGGTCGCCTACTATCGTTAGCTTTCCAAAAACTCAAACATTTTCCGAGTTTTACGTTCCAAATCCATTTTGGACCCTTAACATATCAACGACAATTTTACAGGTCTTAGTCCAACACGGTGTGAGTACCTCGAGCTGCGCGTCGCGCTTGACGTTGAACCTGAAACGCTTACGCCAAACCTGTGTCCTTGCTTCCCAAGAGCTTGCTTGAGCGATTCCGACTTTTTGGGACAGGAAGAGCGCCTTTCCCGGAATCTCAATGCCCATGGAGAATGGTATTGCGGCCTTACGCTTGTGGAAAACTGCGTCAAGTGCGTCAGATTTTCGAGATGCGATCGATGCGCACTATCAGGCGTGCATCGTAGCCATGGAGAGAGCTGGCAAAAAAGAATTGGTAAAGCTCGACAATTTTTGGCGGAAAACCTTTCCCGCAACACTTCAAAGACGCCAGTCTGAAAACAAAGGAAATGATTGCTGGATAACCAAAGAAGAACTTGTTCAAACCATGCAATGGAAGCTTGCACGGGGAAAGATGCGGCCGTTGATGAACCTGGTCAGGGGAAACGACTCTCGTACCGTGGAACGCATCAGCCGTTCAGCCCTGATAGCGGCACAAAAAGGTGACATTTCAAACGCGGTGACGATTCTCTCTGGGGCAGAACTCAAAGGCGTTGGGCCGGCGACCGCTTCGGCTCTTCTAGCGGCCTATCGCCCCGACTTATTTCCCTTCATGGCGGACGAGCCAACCATGCTTGTTTTGGACGAAAGTGGCCAGAATGGGAAGCTGAAATACAACCTAGCTGAGTACTTGGTCTTTCAAAGGGCAATTATTGGAAAATGTCGCGAGATTAATGTACCCGGGGAAAAGGCAAAGTCAGGAACTGCAAGGCCTTTGGATGCTGAAGAAGTCGGACGAGCGTTGTGGTGTCTTAACCGTGCGGAGGCTTTAGGTGAGTTATAGAGGATGCAATCGTTCTCGTTTCCCGCATGGGGCCAAAGCTCTTGACGATTTGATGACCAAAGAAGATTAATTGGACTTAATTTTTGTATTACAGGATTATTATCCCAAGAAGAGCAAAGAACGTTGCTCGGTACAAAGAGACAAGCTCATGATAGTCAAGGGGTGGACGGCCGCAAGGAGCAGAGAGCGGATCGAAAGAAGAAGAAACAAACTGATTGAGATCATGCAACTTGTCAGCCATTTTGTACTATCCACTTGGTTGCGTGTATCGCTCTTCTTACGTGTCCGGTTAGCATTTCTTCGTCTCGTCCCATTGCGTTGGGGTGAGACACTTGAGAGTGATGGCATGTATGTGCTCCAATTCTTTCGCAAGAGCCGCATTCACAGCTCGGTGCCGTTGTAGAAGAGGTTTTCCTTCGAATGTCGGAGAAACTGTGAGGATTTCAAATTTAGCTCCACCTGTGGGAAGTGCAGCAGGGGATCCCAAGAAAATGTGAACCATCCTCAAGTCGTCAAAAAAACTCAACTAGCTATGACTGTGATATTCTACATGTTATTTCCTACACGGGAAACACATGGCGTAATAGCTTATCTCAGAAATGAAATTAACACGCACGGTTCGTCGGAAACCACCCGACAATTTCCACACATACGATGGGCAGAGCACTTACAACCGTCCGACATATCTTTGGCTTCAACAAACACTGCTTGCAACGCTTCGGTCAACTTGCTCTGTATTTGAGCCGGTGTTATGATATGAGGTGTTGCAGACATATCGAATTCTTCCTGTAAGTTTGTGAAGAGGCCGGAGATGGCTGATCAGATTGAGACACTTTTTTTTTAATTTAGGAAAGTCATATGGGCGAGTGGTGGATTACTATTGAATAGAAGATTGTCACATAAGACGGTGGATGAGGGGCCACTCAAACCCTATTTACATTCATCGTCAAAAGTACAACAAGCATATGTTGGAGGCTTATCGCCATTGTTTCGTTGTGGCCGTCGGCGTCCCAGACCTCACGTTGTGTTTTTCCCCTGGCGATATCCGGGCTTTTGGGATTTCTTCTCCCTTGCGGACTGCCACGTGTCTCTCGGCGGAAAGACAGGCGTTTCCCCCATGACAAATGGTCGCACACCGACCGGCACATGGCACATCACCATGTACATAGGGAGTGCATGAGAAGGATTCAAGGCCTTTGCATGTGTCCGCTCGCAACGGGATCCAAAAACTGGAAAAAAACCAGGCTTGACCTTCGGGCGGAGAAGGCGTAGCAAGCTTCTTTCGACACCGCGCATTCCCCCCCTTGTGAAAAACTTGAACAAGACTGCTGGCTTCCCCCCACCATGAGCCCACGCATGTTGGGTAAATACAAGTGGTGTATTTTGCACATCATTGCGAAAAAATCAGGGGCGGGTGGGCTGTACTTTCTTCCATGTTGTTACGAGGTTGCGGTTGTCGTTTGATGTGTCATGTGGCTTATTAGCTTCAGAGGGGTACGCATGCGTCTTAGACCCAGAGGGTTGTGAGCCCTGATTTGATGTGCAAGAGGCCACTTGCTTGCATACATTACGATGTTTGCGCCCACAGGGACATGGCTATGAGTTTTTATCACCTTTGAAGGATGAATACATGCGATTGCCCTGTTCTCTCCTTCTAAAAAGGAAAATGATCTTTACGACCATGTCTTCCGGAAGCGCCACGCGGAAGCAAATGGTGCTTGCCTTTGTTAACTTCATAAAGACACATTATCCTGCCATTTGATACTCCGACTCATGTATAGAATTGTGCATGCAATACATGACGGATTTTTATGAAAATGATATGCTTGCGCTTCTTACTTCCGCCACATTTTGTTTTGGTGTATTTAGAGCAAGCGATACCCATGTGCGTTCATCCTCTGTTATGAAACCTTTTGGCATGCACACACCACAGTCGACGCGTATTTTTGGAAATTATATGTCCTCCTGATATTTTACACAAAAGTGGAATAGATTTGCGCACCGTTCGTGCCTGGTATATATCGCGTTTTCATACTTTTTTCCTCGTGACAGGCATACTGGAGGGCCTGGAAGCGGAGCCGCGGCCACAGCGTGAATATACCGAACTAGAAAAGGACATTTATACAAGGCATGAGCCAGATTTGACATAAGACACCCATGCGGCAAGAACGTCAACCAGGGAGTAAGGGTGGTGATGCGGGTACAGAGCCTTCGCGGCCTCCCCCCGCCACGTCGAGTGCATCGCTTGCCAGGACGGGCACCGATGAACCAGAACGCAACCGAGAAGCGACAGATAGGAAGACACTGACCACTCCAGCACTGCAGGGAACAGGGCGTGCGAATGTCGTACCTTTATTACCCCGGCCTGTGACGTCTCGCGCCATGTGCGTCCCGAATCCTGATGTGACGGGACCAGGGGCTCCGCCCTCCGGGAGTTGCTCACATTCTATTGCACCTAATTCGAAGTCTTGCCAGCCTCATTCCTCGAGCAATGCCTTCCGGCCGGGTCAGTATTACGCGGAGGCGGGCACAGCCGCTAGGACAGCTCATCTACATTCGCTTAATGGGAACGACCGTAGCGCCGGGTTGAGCGCAGTCCAAAGCTCAGTGCCACACGAACAGGACGTGAACATAAGTTCACAGCAGGCTTTACCAAGAAATCTGTACGCGTCCGTGCATCCAGGAGGGGGTGTTCGGGACTTGCCACCAGAAAGAGCGATCAAGGGCAGTGGGGATGGCCGCACGCGTGCTGACCAGGGACATCTTCCGGCGCGAGATCAGCGCGGGGAGCTTACCCCCCAAAGCATAACGGATTTCATGCGTTTGCAGGCCTTCATGACTGGAGATCAGAAAGCCACAGTCTTTCATCCGGACTACGCGCATTCTCCCCCTTCCAGCTTGCCTCGGGCGTCGGTTTTGTCGTCTACCTCTGCTCCCCTACCGCCCCACCCGGGGACCATGTCTAGCCTCTCCCACCACCACCAGGCCCATGCTCAGCCCATCTACTCGCATACATGCCACCACTCTTCTCGCTCTTTTCAACCTACCCTGGCCTTGGCCACGGGCGCGAGCAAGGGTGTAGGGGAAGCAAGCAGGCCTGGTGGGATTGACTATCAGTACAATGGCGTGGAGGAGAGCCGTGTGCACCTGCAACATCCCCACCCCAACCACTACCACCACCATCATCATCCATCCCATCCAGCTTACTCGCATGCACTGTCTCCATACAAGGGACCGACCCTCTCGAGCATCCCCCACCCAGCCACCCTTTCCAAGGTGTACGCTCCTTACCTGCTCCAACGCGAGCATCGATCGCATCCTCCTCCTTCCTTCCCGGGCGAGTCTTTTTCTCTCCCTGTGCTGAGCAAGGAGGACGAGAAGAAGCGCTTCAAGCGGGCGCTGAATCGGGAGTCGGCCCAGCGCTGTCGGAAACGGAAGCGTGACTTGGTGGAGGACTTGATCGAAGCCAACAAGTTGTTCTCGACACATGCCGCCATTCTTGATGGCTTAGGTTCCACGTGCATCGAGTTCGAATACTCGTCCGGGGAGGTGATCTCCGCCCACGGCACGAAGCAGGTGCTGGGTTGGCCTTCCCCGAGCTTGCGGGGTCGTTGTGTCTATGACCTCCTGGTGCCGGAGAGCAAGACGCGTGTTCAGCGTTTAATGTCGCAATTGGTGATGGACTGGCAGGCCGCGATCAAAGAGGCCAGCTCCAGTCGTCGGGATGCCAGGGAGGAGGGGCGGGACATTTTAGAAGGGGCCAGCAATGGGAACAAAGCTGAGGATCCTGGGTTCACGCGTTCGTGGGAGACAGCCCTCTCGGAGGTCTCGGAGGAGGGGAGTGGGGAAAGGGTGACGGGCAGAGAAGGAGCGGACGCCAAGAGGTCACAGGCTTCCACGGCATCGTCTTCGTTTTCCTCTTCGCCGTCCTGCCCCGCGACTTTTTCCGGCACCGACGCCCACAGTGACCACAGCAGTGGCAAATCAGGAGACAAATCTTCTTCCGAGGAAGCTGCATCGGAATCTACCGAATCGAACGGGCCCGCAAACCTTTACGACCCGGTGAATGGAGATTCGTCCCGGCCAAATGTGGGAAGAAATAAAGGAACAGAGGAAAAGCATCGCAGCCAGACGGCCCGCGCCCTAAACCAGGGTCGTAATCTGACCGAGGAAGCGTCCGCAGGCTTGGAGGTGGCAGCGGCCATGGCAGAGTTGGCCAAGGGGTACCGGCGGGACGCGGACGGGGACGAAGAGGATGGCGAGGAGGACGACGGAGAGGCTTCCTCCATGGATTCTTGTGTCGGCCACGTGGATGAGCGGGAGCCTCCCCCTCTGAAAGGAGGGGGAAGCCGTCGGACCAAGGCTGCCGTTGCGGCCGCGGCGGTCATGGCGGATAAGGCGGGGGCCTCCGAGCGTAAAGGGAGCAGTGGCGGCAACACCAAGCCGGGGATTACCGGGAGACGACGCGCACACGGACAAGACGCACAGGACAAGGAAGGGACGTGCGCAGGCCTCCCTTCCTCCGAGAAGAGGCCACCGGGCCTTGCTACGACGGGGACGCCCCGGAAAACGTCTGTGGCCGGTGTCTCGGGGATTGGGCTGGGCGGAAAGGCGACCGTTTCCATTCCCACGGCCGGGGGGAGGGTCTTGACACGCGACGTGTGGGAGCTTGCCCAGGTTCCTTGCGCCCTTCCAGCCATCCAAGGCCGGGAGGATGCCTCCGAGCCCTCCGGCTCCTCTTCCAATAGCCCTGGTACGAGCTCCAGTCAAACCTTCACGTCACGGGAACCGGGTTCGTCCACGAACAGCAACATTGCCCAGATCCTGCCCGCAGGCCACCCTGCGTCCAACGAGTTTATGTTTCAGATCGCCAACGTGACGTTCAAAACCCAAAACGGGGGAGCCCGGTTCGGTGACATCAACGGTGTGGTCACACTGGACGGCCAGGGAGCAGCAGAGGTGACGCAGAATTCATCGGGGCCGGAGGCGGAATGCGTGTGGTCTATCCGCTTCCACGATGGGAAGGAAAGAGCAGGACACAATCCCTCCTGGGGAATGCACGTGCACCGTCGCCATACCATTCAGGACGATATCAATACAAATCGCGCCGAGATTGCCATCATGGGATCTTCACGGCCAGTTTCCTCTTCCTCCGCCTCCGCTACCACGTCCTCCTCCTCTTCTTCCTCCACCTCGTCCCTTTCAGCCCTGTGCGTCTCCTCCAACGACACGGAGACGGCCCCAAGCAAGAAGGGGGCAACGGGCGACAATGACACCAACAGCTTTGAAAGCAGCCAGGGCGGGGGGAGCCATGGGAGCGACGAGGGAAGCTTCTCCTCCTCCGATGACAACGGACCTCTGGGAGCGCCTCACGGATCAGCCAAAATGCCGGTAACGACTTTCCGGAGCGGGAGCAGCAACAACAGTATGGACAATTGTAACAGCAGTAGCGGTAGTAGCGGCAGTAGCGGCAGAAGCGACGGCAGCGGTGGCAGCGGGGGTGGTAAAGAAACTGCCAAAGAAGCGATGGAGGGCCCTTGGAGCAGAGCATCGGAGCCGTCGATGGACGTGGAGTGACCGTGGGGATGGAGGAAAGGGAAGGATGCCTTGAGTTTGGCTTTCTTCATGGATGTATGAGAAACCACAATAGTGAAGGGCCGGGAGAGAATGGTGGATGGAGAGAAAGATGTACAGGGTTTCCACGACGTGAAAGCAGCATTCTTAGAATAGCAATTCAAAATCCTTTTCAGGAATACTGATACGGATGGCGGAGGTATGCTAGAGCTATGCAGTATGTTATGGACGCATATTCTCGGGAGAGCTTAGATTCACGTCGCTGATTTGAATAGAGCACTCAAGATACTGGTTTAGTGAGAGAGGTAGAGGAACATGAGGCCTTTTATGGAAGGAATGGGACTTATTTTTGGTCCTTTTATTCTCCCGATGATATGTCACCAATAACCACTTAGTTTATTAAAAAAATTGGAAGTCTCATTCATTCAGATTCATATGAATGGGGCAGAAGCCACATGAGGATCAACCAATGTGCCTTTGCATACTCCCGTCACGCGTAGATGGGGACGGGTGGCTTGGAAGAACACATGAGAGGAGAGAACGAATGGCGCGAGATGGCCATAGACGCTGTCTCGCAGCGTAGTGTAAATCGAGAGGTGCAGTTTATAAGTGTCCTGAAAACAAGGTGGCGCACACCCGAGACGTAGGTTTCCACGACTTCTGTTCTCTCTTATTTTACAACCGATGAAATGCCCTCGTGCTTCGTAGTCAAGGGATGTGTGGATGCGAAGGACTTATTTTCGCCCCGTGCTAAGTTCCCTTCTCTTCCCCTTTTATCAGCATCCTACGAATCAACACAAAATCCTCCTCCTTCAAGAACCCAGTTGTCAACTTTTGATGCACTTTCTCCAGAACGTCCTTTCCTTTCACCACCTCCGCGAAGCAAGGATCGGGCTCGGGCCCTTGCCCTCCCGGTCCATGATTCCTTGTGTTATCCACCAGGTTGACATAAAAGTCCTCGCCGCCCGGGCGCCCTGCCACGCCCAGTGTAAAAGGCAAGTGGTTGAAATCCGGGGCAAATTCCTGGAAAACAATGCTCTTGCGACCAGTGATTCGCCCGTGCTCGGCGCCAGGGACGCGGGCAAGAAGGGAGGGGTTCCCTGATACTGCAGTACGCCCTCGACAGTTGAATTGCAGGACATGCGGAGCGTTCCGAATCAAGTGGCAGCCATCCCAAAAGCCAGTCTCAACCAGGGTCAAGAACCAATGTGTCACGTGTGGAAGCAGTTCGAACGGCGCTAACTCGAACTCCACTTCCTCCGCCTCCTCGACCGTGCCTGGGCTGCCTCCTAGCTCCAGCAACACGCGCACCGGTCCTTCTCCCCATCGCAGGTGGTTGAAGAGAAGATTCTGGTCACGCAGGCTTTGAATGAGCTGATTTTCATCGAGGCGCTCCACAGTGTTGCGCATGGCAGTGAGTCTTTGTTCTGCTTTGGTCAAGGCCTCATCTTTCTGCTCAAGAACCTTTTCCATTTCTGTCAGCGCTTTTCTCGACCGCGCCAGTTCTTCACTCCTCTGGTCATGTAGGCGATAAAGTTCATTCGACCACTTCAATTTCTCGCTCTTAAATGCATCGTCCCGCTCGTGCAGTAAGGAACGACAGTAGAAGATGACTCCTACATGCAAGAAGCCTAGAAAAAAGAGCAAGAGTTTAAGAGCTCGACTATTCAATAAAATGCCGCGTACATGACTTGATTTATTATGCTTGACTTTGTATTCAGGAGTGCTAGTAGTTGGTCCATGAACGCGATGGCTTGCTCGGCTGCCTCCGTCCATTTTGTCGCCTTTAGTACCCCTCCTCGGCAACGAATATGCCGGGGGACGAAAGACCTTGATATTTCGTGGAACCCTTGCCTGCGGGCTCCTAAATTTATTTGCTGCTTATTCCATGAAGAACATGATCAGAAATATGCCCAGAATTGGCCTGTATCTTTAATGCATGAGTGGGTTTGTTTTCGAGCTGTCTTGGGACTCTTAGTTTAAATTGTAAAATTCAAATTTAATTTCGGCCAAGCACGTTTATAGCAAGGATGCTCAGCCCCAAAGTAACAATAGGAAGGCGCAGGTACCGCAGCTACCACACTGCGTCATTATGATACAATGGCCGGGCAAGACGACAGTTGATAAATTGCTATATTGCATTACTAACCTCCTCTCCCACTATGATTTGCTGCAAGTTAAAAAGTAATCTCCAAGCTTGCAGGTCTACAAAGCTGGATGGATGTAGGTCCAATTGTAGTAATGTTCGTCAATGCAAGCAATTCCTTTTGTTGGCGTCAGTAAATGACGTGACATATGCAGGGTGGAGATGTTACCTTTAACATACATATATACATGGGTTTCTCGCGTTGTCTGCACCTATACCTGTTAACGCGTCTTCCTAGTCGTCCTCGTCCTCCTCCTCCTCAGCCACCTCTCCATCTTCGTCGTCGTCATCATCGTCTTCATTGTCTTCATTGTCTTCTTCATCATCGTAGTCTTCATCATCTTCTTCTTCATCCTCCGCCTCCCCCCCGGCCTCCTCTTCCTCTCTCCCCTCCTCGTCCTCCTCTTCTCTTCCCTCTTCTTCCTCCTCTGTCCCATCTCTTTCGTTTCCCTGTTCACCTCTCGTATCCCAAGCTCCTTTCCGCTCCCGCCTCCTTGACATCCCATCCTGATCCATCAATGCGCTGCCTCTGCTGTGTCTCTCCTCCAAAAATACCAAGACCTTCGAAGCTATTGAAAGTGCTGCAGGCTCCATTTCCCCCTGCTCTTTCCTGCCACCATCGTCCCTCTCTCCCGTTCCCTCACAATTCCCCTCCATCCTTTCTTTGCCTCTATCCCTCCCGTTCCATAACTCCCTCCTAGCACCCTTCCAACTTCTTCGCCCGTCATTTCCCACTTCTTCCCCGCAAATTTCCTTCCCTCCTAGCCCCTCGCCAGTGAAGTTCTTCTCCTTCTCTCGCAATTCTTCCTCCAAGCTCTCACTCCGTGGCCGCCCCTTTTTTCGCGCGCCCTGCCGAATGCAGGTATGGTCGATGCGGTGGTCATTTACGATCAAGCTCGAGCCCAGCGGATCTTCGTAGTGGCCTCTGAAATTGCGAACGCCATTCACAACCAATTCGGGAGCGCCGGGTCCTGCAATATTCTGTGATAGAAGTGGAGGAGGGAGGTAACGGGAGGATTGAACTATGGGAGCGTGGGGGGATAGGTGGGACAGGGCGAAAAAGCATTGGGCACAACCCTAGGAGAACACGGGAACCCAAAGAAAAGGAAATTAAGGAAAGAAAGAAGCAGAAATCTGTCGAGGAGTCTGATGGGTTTGATGAAGACGGCTCACTCCTCGATGGAGCACAGTTCTTAGAGACGAGGCATATACAACATAGAGGACAGGAAATCACCCAGATGAGGAGGTGTGTGCTGATGTGGTCGAACCACACCACTGAATATAACCTATTTTCATACTACCCAACTCCGTCCTCCCCTCCTACCTTGATCTCAATGGACTCCGCCTCTTCGAATAAAGCAACGCCAGCGTATTCAGGCAAGTCTGCCATCACCAATATCTCCTCCTCTTCGCCCAGTGCATCCCCGTTTTCTGCGGCTTCTTTATCACGCGCTCTGTCCTGACCCAATTGTTCTTCCTTTCGCCGACGACATAGCTCCGTTGAGTCTTTGTTTGCCTTTCCATCCATACCACTAGTGCTTCGTGGGAAGGGATGCCTCACCACTTCACCGCTCCTGAAGTAGAATAGTAGCGAGAGATAACAAGGAACGAAATGCATATTTTTCAGCTGGTAGCGCATAAAGCAAGCATGACGGTACTATCTGTGCCGCAGCGGGGAGGTCCCGCCGTCGGTACAACACAGCCAATGCTAGTCATGCCAAAATAAAAATAACATGCCAATCGCACATATGCACGTATGTACCGGATGAAAATGCGATAGCCCAACCCGTCACAGTCTGCCGCACAGGGACGGTGACCACAATTCAGCTCAAATAAAAAGAGCAACTTCTAGTCAGTGCCTTGCTTGCTTCAAGCCAGAAGGCGCGAGAAGGACTAGGGCGGCCTTCCTTTCTAATTATGATGGATCATTTCATAATTGAACAATGCAAACCGTTTTTAAAGTGCAGATTATGTACAGAAATGACGTTATACGTGGATTCCAGTCATTTTTCGGGACTGCCCGGTTGCATAGCTGCCAAGTGCCATCCGACATTGAGCTTCGTCCATACACTCAGCATAAGCTTTCGGGGGATGAGAACGCCAAATCGGTTCATCGGAGCTCAAGGACATTCTCGAATCAAAGTTTAAGCCCTTTGCTGTATGAGCACAGTATCTGAAAATGGTGACGAAGGGACATGTGTGCGTTGGATGGCAGACAATGATGTAATCATCGTGAACTTTGAGGCAATCTTAGCACCGATGGCAAAAAAAACGATGGGAAAATACCTATTCTCATGTTATTTATCAAAACAATGCTTTTCTTTATGTGGAAGATTACATACCTGCACAAATGCTTTACTTTCGTACAATGCAATGGTGGAGCCTGCACAGCTTGCTCCGTCCGTTTGTCCTTTCGATGTCCCTCATGCTTTATATCACTCCAAAAAACGTCCGGCTTAATACACGATGCAACATCTGCAACCGACTCAGAGGGTCGGCCACGACGGAAAAGCTCCCGTCTTCGCACCCCACCAGGATATACTGGTGGTCCGGCGTGAAAGCCAGCGAGGTGATGGGGCCATGGCCTACCCGCAATGTGTGCAAGAGCTTCAAGCTGTGCCCCTGCCGCACGGAAAGCACCCCTTCCTCCCCGCCCGTCAACAAAAACTGCCCGTCCTTGCTGGCCAACAACGCGGACAGTCGTTCTTTCCCCTGAGGAAGCCGGGCAAGCGGGAATCCGTTCAGGGAAAAGGCCGCGAGCCCGGCGTCGGCATGCGAGTGCATAGTGAGGACGCCGGTTTCGGCGCACAAATGCAGGCGGTCCACGGGGTGCCGACCCGGATACATGAGCCTGCGGACAAACCTGGCTTTTTGAACCCGGTGCACCACCACGCTGCCGTCCCGGGCCCCCGAGGCGCACAGATCCAGGTGGCTGGAGTAGGCGAGGGAGAGGACAGGGGTGTCATGACCGACAAGGACGGCGTGGCTGTACAAGAGCGTGGTCATCCTTGGTGCGATGGGGAGGAGGGGGAGCGCCGCCAGGGCAAGGGCGGGGGGCTCGTCCCTCTCCTCTCCCTGAGCGACCCCC
>Ga0209925_1000407_pt1 | contig 22315 bp, 26 predicted proteins | sample SalPonR2_A_D1_MG_FD_185702 | JGI IMG/M metagenome (GOLD analysis project Ga0209925, IMG submission 185702) | Salt pond soil microbial communities from South San Francisco under conditions of wetland restoration - Salt Pond MetaG R2_A_D1_MG... ... | reverse complement strand
TATATATTTAAAATATTTTTACTTATATACTAAATTCAATAATATATCTTAAAATCCTTTTTAAATTGAGCAGAGATAGTTAATTAATTCTACCTTATACTACAAACCCTTAATAATTTTTTAGAACTCTATTCTATTATCAATTTAAAAGTCCTTTGAAGTTAATGTATTTTTTAAAATAAATATTAAAAATGAAGAAATTATATTATAATGTACTTTAACCATCAAGTTGCTATTCAACAACAAACAAAATAAAGCCCATCTCTTCAAGGCGGACTATACCTTGTTAATTTTCATAGATTAATTCAAGATCAGCCTGATAGGCATCGATAATTAGATCAACACTTCCCTGACCGATTATACCTGACATTTTATAAGTATTATTTTCTTTGATTGTATTCAAATCTAGGTCGGATTTAAGACTACCGTGTCTTGCAGTAACATCTACATTTAGATCTCTCAAATTTTTTTTCATCCAAATTTTCAGGTCTGAATAACGTGAACTCACTTCAAGATCACTGTTTAGGCTTTCTATATTAACATCACCATATTCCATACTGCCTTTTATTTTGGCATCTATCTCATCTAAGTTAAGCCCCATGTACTGAATATCTAAATTAAGTTCTCCTGTTAAGTTTTCTATATCACCTTGGCCATATCTACCTATCAATTCCGTATTTGCAGATATGTCTTTTAAATAATTCTGCGTGAAATTGGTCTTTAAAATAAGGCTGCCTTCAATATTTTGCATGACATTTTTATTATAAGAACTTTCCACAAAAACTTTACCCTCCAGATCAGATAAATTTAAAGTCCCATAATCATTATTTATAGAAATATCTCCTCTGACAGAAGCAACTTTTGTTGTGGTATATCTGGATTCTAAAACAAGGCCGGATTGGAAATCTCGCACATTCACATCCCCATATTTATTGGATAAATCCAAAAATATATCCCGGGGGACCGCTATATCAAATAATATTTCAACCCCCCTGACACTGTCTGGTAAAGACTCGGGCCGATCTGTAAAAAGTTCAAACTCTCTTTTAGTTACAGCGTAATCTATCACTACCTGATTTAGATATTGTTCTGCCTTTGCTTTATCTTCTGCATAAATATTAATTTCATACTCCACAATTATTTTATCTCCATTATTTCCCTTAATATCAATCGAACCTACCTCGTTTTGCAAATAAAAGTCCTCTATATCCTGGGCAGTATAACTGAAGTTAGCTTTCCTTACTGCCAGCGGCTCCTCATCATGTGGGAACATACCAGCCGAACCTCTTAGCTCCAACATTGATTCTGTAGCAAATTGACTGAAAAAGTCTTCTAAAACACTCTCTTCATTAATCTGAAAATCTATAACCATTATTAAAACCAGTACTATTAATATCAATGCTATCATGTTTTTTCTTTTCATTTAAATCAACCCCTAAACATCTAATTGTTTTTCTAAAATCCAGGCCCCTGTAAAGAAAAAGCCTATTATTATGATAAGTGCAGCAATAATTGGACCACTTCCCAGATATATTGTTACGGACTGTTCTCCACCTGCTCCAGTCCACATTGCATCTAAAGGAATATCAGGCATCCAGTTAAACAATCTCGCAACTAATCCACCTAATCTTAGCAATAAGTAATGACTCAAAATAAAAACCACAATACTTACCAGCCATCTGAATTTACTGAAAAAGCAGCTGACCAGATAGGAAAACTGACTTAGTACATAGGGTACAACCCCAACTGCCAGATATATTAACACTGCAATAACTGCCATCCGATGCGAATAATTGTTCGCTACTGCTGGAGGAACATTTCTCAACAAATATTTAACCTGATACCAGTGAAAAAACATATGTAATCCCAGTGTATAAAGGGTAAGTACTATATAAATTAAAGTACTGGAAACCAATTTTGATGAAACCACTTCATAGCCCTTCCTGGGTAAAGATTTCAATAAATATATTGTTTGATTATTCCACTCTTTTCTGAAACTTTGATACCCCTGTATCAACATAATCAAGGGGAAAATTGTTAAGGGTAGAAAGCCAAGCGCAAAACTTAAACCAAGCGGCCACACCTCTGTCTTCGTCATTAAAAAGATCTCCCAGCCTGATATCAATAGGATAGATACCAGAATAGTAAACAACTTTGTTCTCAGTTCCTTTTTAAATAGTGACAGCCAACTTCTCATTTAAATACCTCCCTTACCAGTTCCTGTACTGATTTATTATATTCTGCTCTTAAGTCATCTGTATTGCCTTCTAATACTACACTGCCTTCTTCTAAAAACACAACATGATCAAAAAATTTCTCTGCTTCTACTACTTCATGAGTTGCAATTATTATTGATTGAAAGTCCGCTTCATATTCACTGATTAAACTTTCCAGTATCCTTGCCCTGGAATTAGGATCTATACCTGCCAGCGGTTCATCCAGTATTAAGATAGGAGTTCTTCTGGAAAGAACAAGTATGAGCTTCAATCTACCTACCATACCTTTAGAAAGAGACTTAATTTTTTGGTCTAATTTCAAGTTCATGAATTCCACTAGTTCTTCAGCTTTGTTAGTATTGAAGTCTTGATACTGTTCATCAAAAAATTTAATTGCTTGTTTAATCGTCATCCATACATATAGATGATTTAACTCAGGTAAAAAAGCGATGTCGTTCATTAAAATTTCTTTCCTTCTTCCCTTGATTTTAATTCGTCCTGAATCTTTAACTACCAATCCCGATAATATTTTCAGCAAGGTTGATTTCCCACTCCCATTTGGACCTATTAGGCCGGTAATTTGCCCGGCTGGAAAGTTCAAACTTATATCATTTAAGGCTAACACTCCGGGATATTTTTTTCTAATATTACTCACTTCAATTGCTGTTTTGCTCATTATAAGTCCTCCCCTCTAACTCATTTTTCAATAATTCAATCATCTCTTTTTGTTGATAATTAATTGCCGACATCTCATCAATAAATCGCTTAACAGCTGAATGAGCCAACTGTTGATTAATATCTTTTATCACTTTATCATCATCCTTTACAAAAGTCCCACGACCTCTTTTTGTTTCAACTAAGTTTTGGTTCTCCATCTCCCGGTAGGCCCTCTGAACTGTATTAGGGTTTACCTCAATCTCTTCTGCCAGTTCCCTCTGGGAAGGTAGCTTATCGTTAGGCTCTATCTCCCCTCGCGCAATTTGTCTTTTTATCTCATCAATAACCTGTTCATATATTGGTTTAGAGGTGTTAAATTCTATTTTCATCTGCTACCTCCTTCCTTATTGATTTAGTGCACTACTTTACTAATGCACTATTAATATAACATAGGATTTGTGCTCTGTCAAGACTTTATTTCGTTTTTTTGATAAAATTAATTAAGGCCACACGGGGAGATGCCGTGTGACCTTAATAATAGTTATGAAATTATATTATATCTCAGTACTTTTTGATAAAGCCTTGAACCAACTGGGCAGATTTTTTCGGTACATTCATCCAACCATACTCGTGAATAAATCCCTTTAGTATTTTTATTTCATAATGCCCGGCCAACTTACCGAACGATTCAATTGATGCTTTTATGTTCTCGTTTTCCCATTCATATCTATCGGGTAAAAAGAGAACAGGGCAATTGATTTTTTTATAATATTCTGCAAAATCGAAATTAATGTAATTTTTTAAATATTCTTTATAAGCATAGACCGGATGACATGATCTATATTTGGATTGACCTGTTTTACAAACATTGTTTTCTATATAGGTTTCAAAATAATTGTTCCACAAACCTGCCCTCTGGAAAAACCTTTTCTGGGTTTCAATATATTCTTGTTCTGTTTGATAATACTCATCTCTTTTTTTATCTATTTCATTTAACTTTTCATTAATCTTCTCTGTTTGTTCGATATTATCTTTTTTTATACTACTTTTGCCAATTTTTTTATATAAAGCTCCTTCATTAATAATGGCTTTTACTTTATTTGAACTCTCAGCTGCCAGTACAGTTCCTACTTCTGCCCCCATTGAACTTCCGATTACATAAAAACTATCAACTTTTAATTCTTTTAATAAAAGCTGCATGTCTATGGCCAAATCTTCAATACGATAACCATGATCCGGTTTAGATGATTTACCATGCCCCCTCAAATCAGGCATAAGTAATCTGTAATCATCTTTAAAATGCGGTATCAACCCATCCCACATATGTAAATTAGCGGAATCAAAATGCAAAAATAGGAGAGCGGGTTTATCCTTTTGATTGTCTTTTAAATTAATTTCTATATTATTCTTTAATTTCAACCTTTTTTCAATCAATATTTAACTCCTCCTCTTGTTCATAAAGTCTTAGTTAAAGTGACAAACTCTTAAGTGTATAATAATATATATAAGAAAAATAATAAATAAAAACCCTTTATTATGTATAATTTTATTATTTATATTTGCCCTTGATCTTAAATAAAAGTCCTTATTGTTTAAATCAACATAACACCTATTTTTTAGTTCACATATTGTTTTTAATTAACTATTTCTCATAGGTTTTTTAGGAAAGGTTAACCACTATATCAATCTTTACTTAATGAACTATCCTTATGCTTTTTTCTTAAAGTACAGATATGACTTTCACTTATTTAAAAAGCACATCATCTTAACAAGAGTGACCGCCTTCCGGCGGCCACTACTTTATCTTATTTATATGGAGGAATTCTTATATAAAAACTTACACCGCCTTTTTTATTTTCAACACTTATCTTGCCTTCATGTAACTCTATAATAAACTTAGCAATTGCCAGTCCTAATCCAAATTCACCATCTTTGCCTTTTTTAAATTTCTTAAATATATTATCTACATTATCCTCTTCAATTTGCGGGCCATCATTAAATACCTTGATAATTATTTCTTCATTTTCTTTGTAGAGATCTACCTTAACCTTTTCAGCCGCATATTTTAACTGATTATCAAATATATTGTCAATCACAACCTCTAATTTTTCTTTATCACAATCACAGATAATCTCATTTAAGTTCAACTCCCAATCTATATCTATATTACGCCATTCAAATCTATTGACTTTCTTTAAAATTAGATCATGCAAATTAACCTTTTCTAATTTAAGTGATTGATTTGCCAGGTGATCCATTTTAGTTATATTGAGTAAAGAACGGACTCTTTTTTCCATCTTAAAGGTTTCATCTTCAATATTTTTTAGGGTTTCAGATTCATCTTCTTGTGGAATTATCCCATCCATCATGGACTGGACATAACTCCTGATAACCATAATAGGGGTCTTCAGTTCATGAGAGGCTTCCTGTAAGAACTCCTGCTGTTTTTTGTCTCTGGCAATCAGTTGTCTGCGCATCCAATCTATGGCTTCACCCAATCTGCCTATCTCATCTCCTCTGTTTAAGTCTACGGCTACATCCCATTTTTTATTAGCAATATTTTTGACCTTGCTCTCCAACTTCTTGAGCGGTCGGGTTAGATAACGGGCCAGAAGTAGAGAAGCTATCCAGGTGATTACAGAAATAATCAACAACACCCTCAATAACTGATCAAAGACCATTTCTACCAGGTTATCTCGATAAGCACTCGTAATATAAGAAACCAGATAAAAAGGAGTACTATCGATCTCAATCTCCCTGATCAGATAAAAAAGCTCCTTATCATCAAGTATTTTTTGATATCTTTTTAACTTTGAATCCTGGTTAAGGGCACCCTCAACAAATAATGCATTATATTGAGAAGGAGTATAACCACTGATCATTAAACCTTCTTTTGTAATTACAGTATGTCTTATTATCCTAAAAGAAGGTATTTCCATCTTATTTCTCTCGGGGACTATAGAAAAAGAGCTGAATAACTCCTCTTTTATATTATCATGCCTAACTAAATACTCCTGGGCATCTTCCAGACGGGCATAGGTTTCATTTGTAAAAGAAGACTGCAAAATAACCGGTATAATAAAGGAAATAATAACAGCTATACCACCTAGTATTAGCCCCAGTATAATCCAAATTTGAAATGACAGAGGAAGATTTTTAGGTCTAAAACTCATTTTTCCACCAGCCTATAACCATGTCCATATATAGTATTAATTTTTAAGTCAGGCAGCTTTTTTCTCAATCTTCTAATCAAATCATCCACAACTCTATCTGAACCATAATAATCCATACCCCATACATTATTTAAAATCTGTTCCCTGGTCAAAGCATGTGAAATATTATCAACAAAATATTTTAGCAAATCAAACTCCCGGGAGGTTAAATCAACAATTTCTTCTGGATCATCTTTTTTCTTAACTACTCTACCTGTAAGGTCAATAACATATTCACCGTATTCAATATTTTTGTTTTTCTCGTTATTACCGTATATTCTTTTAAATATTTTTTTTATCCTGATAACCAATTCACGAGGGGAAAAGGGCTTGGCAATATAATCATCACTACCTTTCTCTAATCCGGTAATTCTGTCAAGGTCCTGGTCTCTGGCTGAGATAAAGATAACAGGTTTATCAGGATACTTTTCTTTGATGATATCAATTAATTCAAACCCATCTATGTCCGGTAGCATAATATCTAAAATCCAGATATCCGGCTTTTCATCTATTGCATTTTTTGCCGACAAACCATTTTGAAAAGATTTAACAGCCCAGTCTTCATTTTGAAGATAGGAAGTTAATATTTTATTTAGGCTCTTATCATCCTCTACAAGATATACTTTATAAGACATATTTACACCTTCCAAAAAGATTTATTATTATTATCGGCTATTCATAACTTAGTGCATCAACCGGATTTAATTTAGATGCCCTGTAAGCAGGATAAATTCCGAAAAACATCCCTACAAAGAGCGAAAATGTGAAAGCTATCAAAACGGTTAGTGTGGACATTACAAAGGGCCAGCCTCCAATTTGAGATATTGAATACGAAGCCAGACCACCTAAAAAAATACCTATAATACCGCCCACACTACTTAAGGCTAAGGCCTCCATGATGAACTGAAAAAGTATATTGCTTTTTTTAGCTCCCAGGGCTTTTCTGATCCCTATTTCTCTGGTTCTTTCAGTAACAGAAACTAACATTATATTCATAATACCAATACCGCCTACTAAAAGTGATATGCCTGCGATACCGATTAACATTAATTTTAAAGTGTTTGTCACACTATTAATTGTATCCAATAATTGGTCCTGGCTGAAAATATTATATTCATCTTCTTCAGAAATATACCTATCCAAAAGATATTCAATTTCATACAAGGCCATAGTAGCATTTTCGCTGGAAACAGCCTGGGCAACAAAGTTACTTACATAATTGCTATTGCTAACCTTATTCATAAATGTTGTTATCGGAATATAGGCCTGACTGTTTAAATCACCAATCAGACCTCTGGCTTTATCTTCCATAACACCGATCACTCTAAAAACCTGTGTGCTGCTATTTATATTGAACTTGACTGATTGTCCTAAGGGCTCTGAATCAGGAAATAATTCCTCTACCAGATCTGTCCCGAGAACAATAACTTCTGTACTGTTATCAACATCATAATGAGAGAAAAATATACCTTTGGCTGGGTAATATTTATTAATAACCTGATAGTCAGCCTCTGTACCCACAATAGTAGCCCTATAATTATTATTGGATTTAATCAACAAACCATTGGCACTGCTTGTAGGGACAACCCTCTTTACATTAGGACTATTTTCTTCAATGTGCTTACCCAGATCAAGCGTAAATATATCAGCAGAAGTACGACTTATTTGACCACCTGCTCCACTGCTTATTCCGGGTGAAATATTAATTAGATTTGAACCTAAATCAGAAATTTGTGACGTGATCTGGGCCTGTGAACCTGATGCAATAGATACCACAGCAATCACTGCAGCAACTCCAATAATGATACCTAACATCGATAAGAGGGTTCTCAGCTTATTTGCAAATAGACTCTGAATAGCAATTTTGAAGGTTTCAAATATCATGCTACCACATCTCGCTGAATACGGCCGTCAATCAATTCAATCGTTCTTTCAGCATAAGCAGCAATATTATGCTCATGTGTAACAAGTATAATGGTATGGCCCTGATCGTTTAACTGCTGAAATAAGTCCATGATCTCCTCACCTGTGTTCGTATCCAGATTACCGGTCGGCTCATCTGCCAGAACCAGAGAAGGATTGTTGGCCAAAGCCCTTGCTATTGCAACTCTCTGCTTTTGACCACCTGATATTTCATTGGGATAATGCTTCATTCTGTGACCTAGACCAACTTTGACTAAAAGATCTTCGGCTCTTTTTATCCTCTTTTTTTTCTTGGCTCCACTGTATATTAATGGAACTTCAACATTACTAAGTACTGTTTTACGCCCTAATAGATTGAACTGCTGAAAGACAAAACCCACTTCTTTGTTTCTTATATAAGCTAGTTCTTTTTCACTAGCCTGTGATATATCCTGATCATTAAGACTGTAGTATCCTGAAGTTGCCGTATCCAAACAGCCCAAAATATTCATTAAAGTCGATTTACCGGAACCAGAAGGGCCCATAATCGAAACCATCTCACCCTCCTCTATTTCAAAAGATACACCTTTTAAGGCCTGTACTTCTATCTCTCCATTCTGATATGTCTTTGCTATATCTTTAATATTTATCATATTATTTGTCACCACCTGGAGGGCCGTTCATTCCACGACCGGCAGGCATAAATCCTGTGTTTGACAGCTCAGAATTAACTGTAGCTGCAATATTTAAAATAATTGTATCTCCACTACTTAAACCGGACAATACAGCTACCTTTAATCCATCTGTTAATCCCGTGTCTATTTCTGTCATCTCTATTTGATCATCAACTACTTTTTGCACCATCTTTTTTCCCTTTTGAGAGAGGATCGCAGTTAATGGTATAATCACTTGATCTTCCATTTTATCTACTATAATCTCCATATCGGCTGATAACCCGGGTTTAAAGGAGTCAAAAATTTCATCAATCAATATTGTTATTGGAATTGTTACAACCCCACTGTTGCTCACTGCCTGTGAACTAATCTCCGTTAATTTACCTGTTAGCTGTTGCCCGGGTAAAGCCTCCATGCTAATTTCAACATCCTGGCCGATCTTTAAATCGGCTAAATCACTTTCATCAATGTTTGCCTTTACTTCATAGGATGAGTTGTCAATTAAAGTTGCCACACTTTGACCACTATTTATATAATCTCCTGTTTGCACTAACAGCTCTGTAATCACTCCGGAGTAGGGGGCTTCTAACTTAGTATTCTCTAAGTTTTCTTTAGAGATTTCATAGTTCAATTCTGCTTCTTTAACCGCATTGGGTGAACCGTTTATTTTAGCATTATTATAATTATTTTCAGCTCTAAAATACTCTAGCTGTGCCTGATTATTCTTTAATTCTATCAATATATCATCCTCTAAAACACTGTCACCATCTTCAATATTAACGGACTCTATCTTCCCAGAAGTAGAAAATGTTAAACCCTGTTCTTCAATTGGATATATATTACCACTAACTGAGATGGTATTTTTTAAAGTACCTGTTTTTACCTTATAGATATTTTGTTGGGTAATCTTAATGGCGTTTTCTGTAGAATCTTCTGCAAAAAATCTGCTGTAACCAAAGTATCCACCTACTGCTATTATGATAACTGCTGCTGTAATTAACAGGATCTTTTTCATTATTTGGTTACCTCCTTGATGATTTCATCAGGTTGTGTCAATATTAAAATATCCAGTTTATTTAAAAATACATTATCGTATGCTCCATTAAGTGCTGCTAAAGATGAATTCTCAGATAATAGACTATTTTTTAGAACCTCTTTTTCGACTGCACCTGCTTCATACTGACGGGAGGCAATCAGACTGTTATGAACTGCTTTATCGTATTTTAACTGTTTTCTTTTTAAATTTAAATTAGCTAATTCTATTTGGTTTATTATATTATCCAAACGGTTGGTTGATTGTTCATAAAGTTGTTCAAAAGTGATCTCATTATTAACTATTTCCAGCCTCTTATTTTCTTTTTGCATATCCTGTATGCCGCTATCAAATAAATTATAGTTTACATTAAGTGTAGCAGAAAACTCTCTTTCGCTATTATAATTGTTCTGGAGCGTTATTTCTGGAGCCTCTTCCTTTTTTAACCATTTAAGTTCCTGTTTTAAATACTCATTTTGGCTAACATTGGCTGCAAATTGACTGCTTGTTTTTACTATTTGAGCAAGGATTTGTTCCCTGTCGATATTATCTATATTAACAACCTCTGTCAACTCTCTTAACTTTATTAAAATACTGTCATCTCGGTTTAAAATTAGTTCTGTTTCCTGGTCTAACTGGAGAGCAACTAATAAGGTTTTCTTTAATTGATTAAACTGCTGATGACTATCTGCAAGATTATATTCAGCATCTTTTAATATTAGTTCTGCTTCCCACAATTTTTGCTGGCCTGCTTCATCAATTGCTATGCTCTGCTGTATTTCTGTATAATTATCTTTGGCTATCTTTAACCTTTGATTTAATATATCAATATTCTCATCCAAATTAACCAACTGTAAGTATTTCTCCAGCCAGTCCTTAACAAGTTCGGCTTTTTTGCTATAAAGTTCTTTTAATTTGGTATTTAGCTGGTTATTTAAATTCATCAAATTCTTTATACTCTCAGATGGAATATTGGGAAAAAGATTAATATTAAGATTAACTCCATATATGATCTCAGTTCCATCAAAATCATAGCTAGCGTTTGTGCTAAAATTTATTTTATCATTTAGAAAATTTTTATTGGTAGACAAATCTATTTTATCACTGTTCATCGATACAGGGGAATCGTCTTCAACTATTAATTTATTAACACCTACATCTACCTGCCAGTCAGTTCTGGCTTTGTTTAATTGTAAATTCCTTTTTAAGGTTGATATTTCATTTTCTAATTTGACGATGTCCAAATTATTATCAAGTCCTGTTGTAAACAGCTTTTTTAAATCAGAGTCAGCAGCTTTCACAGCTGTAGAGGCTAATAATATAACTATAAATAGTACTACAGATAATATAACCCGATGTTTTTTATTGCTCATCTCTTAACACCCCTGCTCCCGGGTTCATAAACTGCTCAATACTTTGTTTTTGTAGATAATAGTTGATATAAGCATTATACAACTGCAGGTTAGACTGTAGTACAGAAATTTCTCCCTGATAAAGATCATTTTCTGTGATAAGTCCCGATTTATTCTGTTCTTTTAAAATATTATAGGTATCATTGGACTGTTTGATCTTATCATTTAGGAGTTCAATATTACTTTTAGTATTATTAATCTGATTATAGAAATCGCGGGCCTGATTTTTTATTTCCTGTTCGCTTTTTTTAATTTCAAACTCAGCGACATCTACCATATTTTTAGCAATGTTTATATCCATCTCTGAAGAAGAAACTACTTCCTTTTTCTTATAATCAATTTGAGCCAGCTGTAGATTTAATTCATTTAATTTACTATTCAAGTTATTATTTAATGCACTGTTTATAATTTCCTCTTCACTTAAATTTATATACTCCGGTTCAAGTAATTCTTTAAGATTGATACTCGTTTCCCTATTTAAACCTAACTGTTGTTTAAACTTAGTTTTTAAATGTTCATAGTCATTTTCTAACTGATTTTTCTCCTGTATAAAATCATTTAACTTTATCTGTTGATCTAATATATCCAGTTGACTTTTTTCACCTACATTATACTGGGCTTTTACTTCATCCAGCAGCTTTTTATTTAAGGTGATCTGCTTTTTATATGTCTCGATATTCTTTTCTGTTATTAAAATATTACCGTACTGCTGTAAAGTCTGCTTCAATAGGTTGTTGGCGGTATCTATATAATTCTTTTTAGCTGCCAATAAATTATATTCAGCTGATATTTCACTGTAATTGGATTGATTTAAGAGATTTTGTGCATTACTTTTTTTGTACTGAATTTCTTTATTCTTTAAATTCTTTTGTGCTATCTTTAAAGAAATATTATCCTCTAGGGTCATCTGATAAGCTTTTTCTAAGTTAAGATTAATAGTATCGGCAAAAATCGTCGGTGTTAAAACCACAATTGTTAATAAGGTCATTGATAAAACAGTAATTCTTTTTCTCATTTTCTTCCTCCCGCCACTCTATTAAGGTTATATTATTTTATAATTATCAAATAAATATCACAAAATAATGTGAAATTATGTGAATTAGGATTATTAAACAAAACTTATATATGCAAACCCGAACACAGATAAAATAATTTTTAAAATTTAACAGCTTATTCAATTAAACTTAAGTTGATCTTGCTCAATTTTTCATCTTTTTTGATTTGTATCTTTTGAACTGTTTTTTACATCTTCATATATCTTTAGTATTTCTTGTTTATTTTCTTGACTTGCTTCGATGTGACCCCAGCCCATGTGGAATTGGAAAACACCATCATATCCGGGAACATGGTAAGATTGGATTATATGAGGTATTTCTCGTTCTTTTAAGATATCTTCCATAATATTGGCCTCAATTTCATTGTCTAAAATCAATATCTTTTTGTATTCATTCATAGAGAGAACCTCCTTAGGCTTGAATTTACAATTATATTAAATTATTAATAATAGATATAATTACAAGATCTTCAATTATATTCTTAAATATAAAACTTATTTACCTTTCTTCGATTAATTTTATCTTCTTTTCTCTCGGCATTTGTTTTATTTGATATTCTTTTTGCATTGCTTTGCTTTTTGAATCATATTCTTTTGCATAAATCAGCTCAACCGGCCTGCGCCCTTTCGTATATTTAGCACCTTCACCATTATTATGCATATTGATTCTGCGTTTTAAATTATTTGTATAACCGGTATAATAAGTGTTGTCTGAACATCTTACTATATATACATAATGCATATTTAAATCTCCCGTTTGTTATTTATTACTCTCCAATTATTTTTTTCAGCTTCCTGTAGCAAATATTGATCCGGTTCTACAGCAACCGGATTACCAACAGTTAGTAGTAATTGCAGATCATCGATACTATCTGCAAAGGCATAGGAACTATCCCAATCAATATCATGCAAACTGTATTTCTTCTTTAATGCGTTTATCTTTTTCGAACCACTTAAGACAGATAAATCATGTAATCCATCTCTACGGTCTGTAATAATAGTACTTCCAATCACCTCATCAAAACCAAACCTGTCACCCACATAATCTAATAATTCAATAAATGCACCTGATAGTAAGATCAGTTTAAAATCTCTTTTTTTAAATTTTTCTATTTCTTCAATAACTAAAGTATTATAATACTGTTCTGCTTTTTGTTCCGCCTTAAAAAAATAGCTATCAATTTCATCTTCCGACATTTTAGCAAAAATTTCAGGGAACCCATACATGAACCTCATCTTCATTTCCTCTTTACTCAAACTCGTTAAAAAAGGATATTTGTATTTTACAATTAAAGGGGATAGGCATATATATAATTTGTAGAGCCTGTATTTTGAATAATTCAGTTTTTTCCAGGTCTTTAAAAGAAAGGGGATCGTCTCTTTGGGAAATATGGTACCATTGAAATCAAAAATAGCTAAATTCATCAAACCACACCTTAAATATTTTATTTATCTTTCAATCCCGTCACGTGCTTTAACTCCCTGAGTATAATAATGCTTGATTTCTTTCATCTCTGTGACTAAATTTGCCTCTCGAATTATAAGATCAGAGGCATAACGACCGGTTAAAACTACTTCAACATTTTCTTTTCTCTGTTTTATAACCTGTAGAACCCTATCCGGAGACAGTAAATTATAGTGAGTAGCAATATTTATTTCATCCATGATAACTAGATCATATTCGCCTTTTTTTAATATCTCTTCTATTTTTTTTAAGCCCCTTTTCGCAGCCTCAATATCTTTTTGAACAGGCTTTCTATCAAAAAAGCACCCCTCTCCAAATTGTTCAATTTTAAAATTAGGTAAATAATTACCCGCCCGGGCTTCATTATACTTCATATTTTTAACGAACTGTCCCATAAAAACTTTATTACCAGCACATACCGACCTTAAAGCAAGCCCTAAAGAAGCAGTCGTTTTCCCTTTACCATTTCCAGTATAAACATGGATATATCCTTTTTCCATTATTTCAACCCCATCTCTTTAAATTATTTTAAATTTAAATTTTGAAAATAGTAACCCTTGTTTTCAACTTGGTCTTTCTTTTCAATCTCGACCAAATGATCAAATATTGGACCATCCAGAACTACTGTATGGTATTCTCCATTCTCACCACTGGGATCAATGCCTATTTTCTTAAATTCAGCTATCAATTCTTTATCAATGATTTCACCCAGATATTTTTTTCCGAGATAAGACTGATTTACAACGACAATCATTGTAATAAAACCTAGATCTAAAAATTCAAAAAGAAGTTCTTCTCTTGATTGATTCCAGAGTGGCAAATGCGCCTTAAGCCCGGCTTTTTCACATACCATTTCTTCCCACTTTCTGTGATCTTTAATATCAATATCACCAAACACGCCCGAATCTATACCCTGTTTTTTGAATTCTTTTAAAGCCTCAATAAAAATTTTTTCATAATCATCCCAGGTGGCATTTTTAGTAACAAGCGGTATGTTTAATGAGTCAGCTTGGGCTTTTAGTATAGAAAGCGGTAAGTTATGTGAGCGGGAGTTTTTTCCATCTTCATTTAAAATGTTTAATAAGGCCTGAGGCTTCCAACCTAAATCGACTGCTTTATACAATGAAAGGGCAGAATCTTTTCCACCGCTCCATGAACAAAAAAAATTCTTTTCCATTATTACTATTTCCCCTTTTTTAGTTAAATTTCGTAGCATGACAAATAAATAAACTCCTTTAAGATTAAGTAGGCTTTTTTCAGTAATATACTTACCTTGATAATAAGGATATCATTTTTAGTTAAAATAAAGAAAGTAAGGATTTTACAAATTTTAAAAAAAATACATAACTTTTTTGATTGTTCATCACTCGTATTAACCGCGTTTTTGTATTCATAACCATATTAAATAAACACTAATTAATTTTTCTCTCGCTGGCTGTCAATATTTTTCAAGAAGTATAGTTGATAAGCTATGAGATTTAAAAACCAGATATAAACCCAAGAATATCTCGAGAACTTTGGCAATAAAACGGGGTAATTCTTTGAATAAAGATATATGATAAACAGTAAATATTTCCAGTATATATCTGACCATCTCGGGTAAGGAAATAACTAAAATTATTACTCCAGTCAGTGATAATAAAATTTGATAGAGCCTTCTATAATCAATTTCTAATCTATCTTTATATTTTTTATCCAATTCTTTGTTAATCATTTCAGTCAGATAACTTGTTTTAGATAACAAGAGATAAATCATCAGGAAAAATAAGAAACCAGACAGAAGATAGCCTATCTTACTCATCACAGGCATCTGCCCTGAAAAAAGCAAATAAAGACCTGAAAGTAAACCCTTCCTTACCAGGTTTATTAGAAAGTATAAGCCCATAATCTTAAGTAAAACATAAGTTAAACCCTTCACTTTTTCCACCTCTTTTAAGTATTTAATCGCAATTTATAAAATATCATTTCCATTTGATTGAGAATATTTAAAGTTCAACTGTTTTGTTTTGCTTTAATATCTTCTATAGTTATCTCTATGATTTTAGTTTTATCTATATCACTATCTATGTAGTGGAAACCCTTATTTTTGAAGTCAGGTGAAAACTTATAAATAAACTGCTGTAATGCTTTTTTCTTTAATTCTCCTTTCACAAACCCAACACAGCCAAATGCTATTACGCTCTTATAATCGGCCGTAAATTTTTTGGGTTTTAATTTATAACTGTCCACAACGGTAAATGATACCTTTTTATTATGTTTTATATTATCTATTTTGTGTCCTTTTAGTGCACTGTGCAGATAGATTTTTTTATCCATAATTACATAATTTATCGGTACCCCATATGGATATCGATTGGGTCCAATTGTTGTTAATATCCCATATTCATTATCTTTTAAAATTTTAAAGGCCTTATCATCAACAAGCTGTTTTTCATCTTTTCTCATTTTTTTAAACATATTAGCCTCCATAATCTTCTGGTAATATAATTTTTATACTATTGAATATTATTCTTATAAAGTTCTAACTCCTGGTCATAGTATTCTTCAGAAGCAAAATCCCATATCCTGATGTTGCCGGAATCTAAAATAGCAATACGTAATTCTAGATCGTCAGCAAAGTACCGGGTAAGATAAATTTTTTCTTCCTGCCCGATGAATTTGTAACCGGCTAGCTTCAGCTTTCTTTCAATCTCTTCATCTGATGAATATTCTCCCTCATATATTTCATAGACTGAACTTTCTTCAATTTTTTCTAAGTTAAATTCATCAACTATGGACATCTTTCTCCCTCCTAAACTTTTATTTAACAGTAAATATGGCTTTTGATTACATTTTTCATTGACTGCCTGATCTATACAAAAATTACCGTGCTCAAGGGCAATCCCAACCAGCATTTAATATAGATAATTGGTCTCGAGCAAGACAGTTTTGCATTTTTTAAAACTTAATTTAGCTGCTATATTTGAACTGTAGGTATTTTTAAATAAATTTTTTCAACTTAAAGTTTTCCTCTTTATAGTTGACTTCTTTTTAAACATTAAAACGTATAATTAGAAAAACATACATTCTCTAATATAAATCAATTATTTAAACTATCTCGAATCTTTTTATAATTTTCTAATGCCTCATTAACTCCATCGACCACAGCTCTACTACTAATAGTAGCCCCGGTAACGGCTACTACTTCTTGAGGCTCTTTAGCAGACATTTTAACCAACTTTAATTTAAGATCAATATCTTTACCTTTAAAACGACTTAAAAACCACTCTTCACTAATATAACCACCATAATCCAAACTCTCATTTTCTTGAATAATATCCAGGACATCTATCTTTCCTTTAGTCATATCTAGCGCTAGAAACATTATTATTTGTTCATGATATCCCTTTACTGAAATTATTTGAAGTAGTTTGTAAGGTTGATTATTATCCTCTATTAGATATACATTTTTTATATTACCATATTCATAATCATTAAGTATCGTAACTTCTTGTTGGCTAACTGGGAGCGAGAAAAGTAAAATAGTTAATAAGACCAATATCAATATTTTTAGATATTTATTAATTTTTAGCACCTTCCTATTATTTTTATGATTTATATTTAAAACATTTTAGTATATGAATCATTGAAAGCTGTTATCTAAAAGCAACTTTTTTAAATCCAGTCCAGTTTTTTTCTAGTATGCTTATTTTCTTGATCACCTGTATTTAATGTTTCTTTGGACTCAAACATCATTATGTGAGCCTCTTCTTGGGCAGCAGGTCTGTGTTTTACTCCATGTGGTACAATCACCATCTCACCCTCTTTAAGTTTGCTCTCGCTTTCGGAATAATGCATTGTTATCTCTCCCTTAACAACATAAAATAACTCATCATACTCAGGGTGAGTATGAAATTCAAATTCCCCTTTTATTTTTGCAATCTTTACATACATATCATTTACCTCGCCGACAATTTTGGGATCCCAGTAATCATCAATTTTCTTAAATTTTTCTTTTAATATTATTTCATTCAACTTCTATCACCCCTATTTGCTCCTTCTTATATCTTAATGTTAAATTTTTTAAGTTTCTCTTCACCTTCTTCAATTATATACCACTCTTTGTTTTCACCACTGCCTTTTTCAATTATCCAACCCTCTTTTTTACAGTAATCAATAAACTGAGCTCCGATGGAAAACACATCTGCCACTTTTTTCATATTAATATACCTCTTTTCTTTAAAGTATAATTTTTAAGCAGAAAAATATAAATGTTTACTCAGCTTTTTAAATTATTTTAATATACTCACTTCACCCTGATTGTTTCCCACTATCACCATGTCTGTCATCTTGACAAATAAACCGGATTCTACTACTCCCGGCATATTATTTATTATAGTGTTCAACTGTTCAGGGGCTTCGATTTGACCAAATTGGCAGTCAACTATGTAGTTATCATTATCTGAATTAAATATTTCTTCATCCTCTCTCCTTAACTTGGCCTGACATTTCAGCTTTTCTAAGTTAAAGAGAGTTTGATTAGCTCCGAAATGAACGATCTCGACCGGTAAAGGAAAAGTACCGAGGGTATCAACCATCTTAGATTGATCTACAACGATAATTAATTTTTTGCTGGCGAAGGCAACTATTTTTTCTCTAACAAGGGCACCCCCGCCTCCTTTAATCAAATTAAGGTCTCTATTTACTTCATCTGCTCCATCAATGGTCAGATCTATATGCTTAACCTCGGCAAGGCTTACGAGAGGAATATCTAACTCTTCTGCTAATTTTTTTGTCTCCCGGGAAGTAGGGATCGCCCTAATATCTAGACCCTCTTTAACCTTTTGTGCAATTTTTTGAATAGCCCAATAGGCCGTAGAACCAGTTCCGAGACCAACAATCATACCGTCTTTAACATATTGAACAGCTCTTTCTCCAGCCATCTGTTTTGCCTTCATATTATGCCTCCCTTATTGTATTTATCATAACACTTAACTATCTTGCTGTAACAATATTATATAACTTTTTTAAAAAAATATCTTTAAATTTTAAAAAATATATTTATTTTTTTTCAAATAATTTATTCCCTTTTCGCTGATTGAACTACCGGCTCTGCCCCGGGCAATATTAACCATATCTTTTTCATTTAGGTTATGTAACAATTTCCTGATTTCCATTTCCGAGATGTCATAATAATTTTGTTTAAAATCCTTTCGTAAGCTCCTCCTACCCGTACTTGCTTTTGTCTCATTTAAATAAAATAATCTCTTTAATAATAAGACCTCTTTATCGGGAGAATTTTGCTTTGTTTTTAAATAGGCGGGCAGGTTTTTAAAAGATAACTTTTCATGACTGACAGTTGTGATAAATTTAAGGGTATTTTTTAACTCCCTCACATTGCCAGGCCATTCATATTTTAATAAATATTCTTTTAAATCACAGGTAATCTGTCTGGCTTCACCCCAGCTATTTAAATAGTGTTCTGTTAATAATAATATGTCATTTTCTCTCTCTTTTAAAGCAGGAATCTTTATTTGAAACACGTTTAATCTATAAAAAAGGTCTTTTCTAAATTTATTTTTTTTCATCAACTGCATGAGGTTTTGATTTGTCGCAGCTATTATTCTCGTATCTATGGTGATTATTGAATCACCACCCAGCCTCATTATCTCTTTTTCTTCTATTGCTCTAAGTAATCTGGCTTGTAAATTAAGGGGTAGATCACCTATCTCGTCAAGTAATATTGTACCGGCATTAGCCTGTTCAAAAAGACCTATTTTCCCACCCTTTCTTGCCCCGGTAAATGCCCCTTCTTCATATCCAAATAATTCTGATTCCAGTAAATTTTCCGGCAGGGTGGCACAGTTTACAGCAACAAAAGGCTTTCTACTCCGCTGAGAACAATTATGAATAGCCCCTGCAAAAAGTTCTTTGCCGGTTCCGCTATCTCCCAGCAAAAGAACGGTTGAATCACTCTGGGCAACACGTCTGCTGATCTCTTTTGCCTTTTTTATCAAAATATTATTCCCTATTATATCTGAAAATTGATAATCCGTGAAATGACCCTTACCAATTAATTGCTTATGAACTTTTTGCTGAGTTTCGATCATATCTCGATACGGTGCTATTATAATTATTTTACCATAGAATTGTCCATCAAATTCAACCATCTTGACTGTAAAAACCAATTCTTTACCTTCGAATTTAACCAGTTTATCTTTAATTTCTTTTTGGTCTAAAATAAAGTTTAAATTTTTAAATCTTTTAATCAATATATCGATTCCTCGACCAACTATTTCCTGTTTTTTTATATTTAATATGTTCTTGGCCTTATTATTAATCAGCTCAATCTGTTTTTCCTGATCTGTTACTATAACCCCGCTCATTAACTCATCTAATAGAAGTTCCCACTGGTTTAATAATATTCTCCTATTTTCCCAGCCATAGTCAAAGGCATACCAGATTGTAGGTACCTTAATTAGGTATTTCTTTATAATCCTCTCAGAATTAACACTGTCTATCCTTAATATTGAAAGAATATCTAAAATATTTGAAATATCAAATACCCGATTACCAATCAAAATAATCTCTGCCTCGATATCTGGTAAAAAATCATAGGCTTCATCTTCCGGTACTATAATATATTCTATTTCCTCAGGGTAACTACTTTTCCCCTCATAATAAGGGTAAAACTGGACATCTGTTATACCCAGTTGGTAAAATAAGGCCATCGTTTCATTGGCCATGTATTGATTTATATTGCTGACCAACACCTTTTTACCAGGAGGTATTTCTCTGATCCTGTTTAAGGTCTCTTTTGTAATAGTCCTCTTCATCATCAAAGTGGGAGCATCACATTTGATCTTATCAACCATTATATTTAAGATCTCTGGGTCAGTATACAATATTAAATCAGTATTATATACTTGATTAACTACTTCCATGTCTGGATATCTGTAGTCTATGCTCAGCAGATCAGAAAAGATTTTTTTAAGTTCACTCTTAAAAAACCTAGAAACCTGTTCATCTATGGCCAATATTGTAACCTTCCTGTTCATTTTCTAACACCTTTTCCCTTTACTAATGGGATTTGACTTATAGTGTTCATTTGTTAATCCCATTGATTATATTATATATTAGACATAGCGGCTTGATTCTCCTTTATTTAAACCCTTGATTCTAAATCTGAAACGGCATATTTTATGCATTATATTATAATGATAAGATAATGATTTTATAAACGGTTTGAAAATCAAAGGAGGTAATCGAATGTTTGACAGCTATAATCAATTAAAAAAATACGTTAAAAAAAACAATGTAAAAACTCTTGATTTTAAAATTCCACAGCTCAATGGTAACTGGAAGCATCTCTCTGTTACAGCAAACAATTTAAGGCCGGAAATTTTTACAGAGGGTTTCGGCTTTGATGGTTCTAATTATGGCTATGCCAATGTTGAAACAAGTGATATGGTTTTTAAACCTGATTTTAGGACGGCCTTCCCCGATCCGTTTTGGGAAGAAAAGACATTGGCTTTTCTGGGTAATATTTATGAAGTAAATGATAGTGGAGATATTCCCTTTAAGGGTGAATCACGTAACATACTGCTCAACTCCTTAGAGTATATGCGGTATAATGACCATGCCGATCAATTTGTTTTAGGACCTGAATTTGAATATTATATCTTCGATGAAATTTATTTCTGGAATCAAAACCACAATAGTGGCTTTAATGTATATTCCCGGCAGGCAGAATGGGACCGTGATAACTATGATGGCTTTAAAATTAATCCTAAAGAAGGCTACCATGCAGATGCTCCCCATGATAGGTTCAGGGATCTACGCTCAGCCATTACTCTAGCTCTGGAAGATATAGATATTAAAGTAAAATATCATCACCATGAAGTAGGTGGGCCCGGTCAGCATGAAATTGAAACAGAAAGGGTTGAAGCAGCCAAGATGGCTGATGACACAATTAAGATCAAGTACTTTATAAAAAACATGGCTGTAAAGCACGGCAAAACTGCTACCTTTATGCCCAAGCCACTTTATGGAGAAGCCGGTAACGGCTTCCATGTTCACATGCAGCTCTTTAAAGATGGTAATTCGATATTCAGCAGTCAAAATGATAATTATGCCAACCTTTCCCAAAAAGCCTTCTATTTTATGGGTGGTATATTAAAACACACCCCTGCCCTGATGGGATTAGCAGCACCTTCAACAAATTCTTATAAAAGGCTGGTTAACGGATATGAGGCCCCGGTTGCTATTTGTTTCTCAAAAGCAAATCGTTCTGCAGTAATCAGAATACCCGGTTATGCAACAAAACCTGAAGACAGGCGATTTGAATTTAGGCCGGGCGATGCTTCCGGTAATTCGTATCTTACCTATGCCTCACTCTTGATGGCAGGTCTGGATGGAATTGAACAAAAAATAGATCCAATTGAACTTGGTTATGGACCTATCGATGAAAATATATACAATCTTAGCCCTCAAAAAAAGGCAGACCTCGAATTTTTACCTAAGGACTTAGAGGAAGCTATAGAGGCTTTAGAAAATGATCATGAATTTTTATTAAAAGGGGATGTCTTTTCGAAAAACGTAATTGAAGCCTGGCTGGAAAGCAAGAAGAGGGAATGCCAATATATCTATAATCGGCCGACCCCAGATGAATATAAATTGTACTTTGACGTCTAATAGAAATAAAAAGCGGG
>Ga0209925_1000406_pt1 | contig 22351 bp, 31 predicted proteins | sample SalPonR2_A_D1_MG_FD_185702 | JGI IMG/M metagenome (GOLD analysis project Ga0209925, IMG submission 185702) | Salt pond soil microbial communities from South San Francisco under conditions of wetland restoration - Salt Pond MetaG R2_A_D1_MG... ... | reverse complement strand
TGCTAAATGAATTGGCTGTAAAATCTAACATTGACAAATATAAAAAATTGATGGATTATAAACACAAGATGTTATTCACTAAAAGTGCATCACGTTAACTAATACTTCTTCAATTGGGTTAGTTATTTCGAGTGCTTCACCATTTGCTATTTTAAGAAGCCTTATTCCATCATTTAATTTTTTATTCTTCAATGAATCGGGACTTATCATGTAAATAAATTGTATCTTTGTAAGTGCATAGTTGGTATCATTTAAATCTTCTACTCTGTATCCTAGAAATGTATTAATAAAATCATTTATCATCCCTAGCACTATATAATACTTAGGCTCGCTATAAGCCTTGTTTACTAATTCTTGATGTAAATATACCAACTCACCATGTGGAAATGTCATATCGAAATGCGTAATTTATATTGAATAATTTAAATTTCAAATTATTTAAAATTTCGATATGACCCTTTATTCAGATGATAATCCCGGGACAACTATTAAAGGGCTTGGATTTAAAGATGCTAAAACTGCAAAGGCAACGATAAAAAAGATATCAAATCGATCAATTATTTATCAGCAAAGAATATAAAGAACAAGAATGACGATATAAAGGCTGTTATAAAAATATTTGGAGATTGGATGAAGAAAAATAAATCTAAGAAACCTAAATATCCATATTTACCCTTGTCCAAGATCAAGAAGTATGAAAAATTAGCAGAAGAACGTAATTTATCATTGGTAAGTCGAGGTAAGAAAAAATCAACTAAGTCTGATAAAGGATTTCTAGAAGTATACAAGGTTGCAAAAGGTTCATCTCGAAAGTTAGCATTTATACCCGCTAAGAAATCTAACCCAGCTGGCAATGATTATGATTCACTCCGAGAGAAATTCTTAAATGCTCGACTAGGCCAAATGAAGAAAGCCAAGACCAAACTATTTAAGGATGGCGTTCCAACTAATCAACACTTGGTATTAATCATGAATGGGTACTCACCGGCATCATCTAAGATTTAAATACTTTAATTTGATTTTGAAATATTTTAATTTTAAATTAAGATGCCTCTTCCTAATTATTTACTTAACTCGATAGTTTCTAATATTAATTACGGGTGTTTAAATATGTGTAATATAATTAACGATATATATAAGAATGACAAAGAATCATTTTATAAACTAATGAATCTGATGAATGATGAAAAAATAGGTTGTTTATTAAAACATATATTAATAGATATAAATGAATATAAATGGATATATGAATTCAGTTGGAAAGGAATACCAAAGTCTTTTTCATGGATGTGTGATTTGTTTAAAATTACTATAAATAAGTGTGAAGAGCCTAACTACAAACTTGTAGATAAAATAATAGAAGGAGAGATTATTGGAATTGAACAATTTGTTTACTATATTAATTATTTTGCGAATGATATAAACTTTAATGAAACATTTCTATATCTCTATAAACAACTAGGAATGCCTGACGTAGAGAATAAAACATTACTAGATTATCGAGACAAAATATGGAATACTAAGAAAGGACCAATCCAAAATTAATTTTGGATTTTAAAATTTGATTTTTTATTACTTAAGTGTGATATGTCAATTCCTAATTATCTGTTTAATTCATTGGTTTCTAATATTAACTCCGGAAATGGACTTACTATATGGAGTATAATAGATGATATATATATATAAATGACAAATATCTATTTCATGAATTAATTAATAATATAGTTGAAGGAAAAATAAATATTTTAATAAGATCTGTGATTTTAGAGGATATGCATAAAAATTATAAATGGATTTACGAATTTAGTTGGAATAAGATAAATATAAATTCAGATCAAACCATGAGACTTTTATTAGGTGATATCTTAAACAATGATGATAGTAATTTTGATTATATAGATAAATTAATTTCTGATGAGGTTATTAATGAAGCCTTATATATAAGATGTATCAATATGTATATAAGAACGTTGGATGATTATTCTGAGTCGTTTCTATATCTATATAAGCAATTAGGTATGCCAGATACTGATGATAAAAAATTAACTGAATATCGAGATAAAACATGGAATCGTAAAAAGAGTGCCATTCAAAATTAATTTTGAATATCATAATTAATTTTGAATATCATAATTAATTTTGAATATCATAATTAAATTTAATTAGTTTATTTTAAATAAAGCTCCATTATATTTTTTTGCATCTCGGATATGTTGGCCTAAGAATTTGGAATTGAATGTTGTATTTTCATCAGCTTGAAATAATCCATTCTTCATATTTATACACATATTGCGGACGTATGTATTGCCGCTTAAAACCCACATTGTGTAATTTCCTTCGATATAATGGGTACCACTTGCGGTATCTTTCATTGCTCTAGTTTCAATTACTCGATCAGATACTTTGGTGATTAAAAATCCATCATATAGAATTATCATACCATCAGTCTTAGTTGTTTTATCATCTACCATGAATGATGAAACACCGTTAAATAATTTAGGATCCCTGCCACCTGTTATATTCATTCCTGTTGATCCTAAGTTAAGTAATGTATTAACTAACTTGTTTGTACCTGGATCAACAGCAATTGTTTCACCACTGTAAACCGCAAATGAATTCTTACTCACTGAATAACAAACTGTTTTATCAAGGGCTTCTTTATAACTGTTAAATAGTTCACTTAATTCTGCACCAAAATTAGGAACTGTTTCGCGAACGGAGATTAGATCATTAATGTGCTTATTGAAGGCAAGGAACTTACCAATAACTTCATCCTCTGTACAATTTTTAGGGATTAACAAGATTTGATTATAAGAACTGTCATAGTTAATTATTGTCCCGATTCTATTAATAACTGTTTTGGCATTAACAGGCCTGTTATTTAAACTAGGATTATTTCTCATAGTCGTTGTTGCGAATGCGATGTAAAATTCAGTCATGTTATACCAGCGATCTAACTTGATTTGCCATTTTTTCTTAGTATCCACACATCTAGTATAATAAACATTAACATGTGCATATTTAAACTTTTCAGGTATTAAAGATTCCTCCCAATTTTTTACGCGGTTCATTTTGAATTATAAAAATAAAATAATAATTTAAACAATATGAGTTTTATTAATCTTGATAAATTTATACAAAAAAATTCATTCAATGTGCGGGATATAAATGTACCTGAAAAATTATCAATTGCTGATTTTAGAAAATTTATGAAAAATGCAAAAGAATCTAAAGAGAAGGAAATATTAATCATGAATCAACTTCTTGATGCAGTTGAAAAAACTATATTCAATGCTGATGAAGCCGACGAATTCCTAGATTCTTATATTGATACTCGAAGTGATTCAGTAAAAGATGATATAGATATTCATAAACTTAGAGAAAACTCGAAGATTAGAAGTCAAACTATCGCTGATAGAGGAATGTCAGGTAAGTTGGAAAGAGTGCTTCCTGATAAAATTCCCCAATCGATTGTAAATGATATAATCTCCGAAATTAAAAAAGGAGAAAATAATTATGAAGACCAAATTGATTTACGAGATTATATTGATGAAGATCATCCTCATGAACCAATTAAGATTTAAATTAAATTTTTATTTTGACCAATTAAAAAATGGCATTATCAAATCCGCTTCCACTTAAAACCTTTGAACGAATTGGAGCGAATCTCGATGTTAAAGGTGGGCAACTAGGTGTATCATATGATGCAAACTTTGCTGTCAATTCAACACTCTTCTCATTTGAAGCAGGTGCAAATAGATACTTTTTGAATCCAACTGTAGTTGGTCCATTAGATGTTCAACTTCCCGCAATTAGTGAAGCGGGTGCATTAGCAGGAACAGCGGTCAGACATGGTTATTCTGTCTGGATTAAAAATATAAGTGCAACTAACTCATTTAGAATTGTTAATGATGCAACTACATTAATTACTACTCTTGATCCAGGAATCGCAGTTATACTTAATGCCTCCGTAAATGAGGCTGATGATTGGTATATTGTGGGTGGAGTTAGTGAAGCAGGATTAGCCCCAGTTATGACTACTCTTCAAACTGCCTATGATAATTCAGGAGCAGTTGACCCTCAAATTCAACTTGATACAACTGGAGCAGGTCTTAAAATTAGAGATGATCCTACTTTCCTTGATCCAGTTTTTGATATTGCTGACTCAGCAGGAACAGGTAAATTCATGACTGTTAAAAACGCAGTTGCAACCACCGATTCACCAGCGATTGATTTACTTGGTGGTGATTCTCAAGCAACTGACTCACTTACAGTTGGAGCAGGTGTCGTTTCATCACAAGCAAATTCAGTTACGCTTGGATCAGGATTAAATGCATTTACTAATCCACTTTCAGGATCATTCGCGATGTCCTTTCCAAATGGTAGTTTACTTTCATCAGGATCTACTTTAGTCGGTACATCCGGATCTGATACATTTGAACAAGTTAGAATGACTCAAGCAGATGCAGTAGTTGTAAATGGACAAGGTGCTGCAACTACCGTAACGCTCATTCCACTCGATTTAAATACTTCATATTTTGTAAATGTTAAAGTCATTGGTCGTGATTCAGACTCATCAAGCACAGGTAGCGTTGTAAGTGAAGGTAGATATGTAGTTTTAAGCGACGGTGTATCTTACAGCGTTACTAAATTTGGATTTGATTTCTATTATTCTTCTGCAATTACTGTAGGTGCCGCTACCGAAGCATCAATCACCGGAACTGATCTAGTTATTGATTTGTTAGCATCAGATAACATTACAGGTGGACTTGCCGGAACCATGGATTTCCGTGTTATTACTACTTATTCAGCATATACTGTTTAATTGAATTTTAAAATTATAAATCTATAAAGTAAAATAGTTCAAAATGGAACATATTGATAAAGGGATTGATGTATTTCTAAATGAAGAAAATGTAAAACCGGAAGAAGAAATTAAAAGCAAGTTAGATATTTCTGATGATGGATCGTTGATAACTAATCAAACTGTTCTTAGAAATTTCTTTCAAGATATAGAAGACGAAGAAGTAGAAGAAGTAGAAGAATCTGGTGAAAAATCAGTAGGATTAAATCCAGTTGACGAATCTGAGGATGACAATGATGAAGATTCAGTGGATTTACTAGGAGATATAGATGAAATTGAAGAAGTAGATGATAGTGATTCTGCTCCTGTTGTATCTACCCATAAAAAACAGCCTACAATAAATAAAAATCACGGAGCGATCCTGCTCAATATACATGATATTGAAACGGGGTCTAAGGAATTGGGTATCAAGCAAATTAATTATGATAAAAAAAGAGTAAGAAAAGATATAAATTATGCTCTTGAAATCAATCAACTGATGCAACAAGAATATGATCAAAATACATTAGCATTCAACATGCGTGAATTTATACTTTTTGTTGCAAAATTTGTTCCTATGATATTTAATGGAGAAAGGAAGATATATAAATTAACTTTGCCTAACTTAAAAGGTTATGATAAAGAAGTCAATCTTAGAATCTCCGAGTTGAGAAGAGACTCAGTTGCAATTGCTAAAAAATTTAATGGAGTAATCAGTAAGGATTTATCATCAATTTATAATTTTATTAAAGTGCTCGGCTTTCCTCTTATAACTACATTTATGAAAAATAATTATAGCGAAGATGAAGGCTCTCTTTCATATGAAGATCATGATATAATGGAAGAAGATATCTATGAAGAATCTAGTTCTGAATAGATTATATTTAAAATTTACTTTGATATATTATTCCACCAATTGACGCACATAAAACACATGTAAAAATACCAATATAATATTTTTTATAAGATTTATTAACTTCAATATTGTCTTCATAATTTGAACATATCTTTATGGCATCTTCTTTATCCTTTACTAATACTTTATGTGGATTTATTAATTCATAATCATCAACAAGTAAATCATTATAGTCTTCTAGAAATTTATATTTTTTGTTAATTAAGTTAACTTCAAATAGCCTATCAGAGGTTCTACATATTATAAAATTAATTGTATCTAAATCTAAAGAATTTCTATAATGTAAAAACTTTTTCATACTTAAATTTGTAAATATGTAATTATTATTTTTATTATTACCATCTTCTACTAATGAGGTTTGCTCTTTAAATATTTGAGCCACCTCTTTATATCTATCAAAATGAGTTAATATTAGCATTTTACAGAACTGAATAGTTTTCATAAGCGATTCATTATTATGATATGCGATGATTGTCTTTTTAATGGATGTCTCGCAGATACAGTCAGATTGAAATTCTTCAATTAACATTTTATATAGATATATATTATCACATTGAGGTTCATGATCACGCAGTAAATTAATAATCAACTCCAAAATATTCTCTTTATCCATGGAAAGATCATAATTTTCATTATCTATAATTACTTCTTTATAAATGGAGATAATGGAGATACCAATTATTTTCAAAAAAGTAGGTGATTCACACTGGATTACACATCGATTATTTATAAACATTTGAATATGAAATAAAATTTACTTTTTCTTTTTCTTTTTTAATTTCTCAAGATCTTGCTCTATTCTTTTAATTCTTTTTTCGGCAGTTTTTTCCTCTTTTTCATTCTTTGCGTTTTTTAATTTTTTGATTGCATTTTTTAAATCTTCTTTAAGTTTTTGTTTCTTTTCTTCTTTTTGCTTTTTTCTTTTTTCCTTTTTTTTATCCCGTGATGCTATTTCATTTTTAAATGTATTTTCATATTTTTTTATAGCCGCTTTGTCAATAGGAAATTTATCACCTGATCCTGTTTTTACAATTGCCCAGCATCTTTTTAGAATATATGACTTTTCTGTTCTGGTGAGAGAAGTTCTTCCCAATAATTTATGGAATTTAGGGGTTTCTTTTTTCATTAATTCATTTACCTTAATTCGATTCTTTTCAAATTCAGGGTTCTGTACTCGAGGCATGTTTAATTACATCAAAATATTAAAATAATTAAATTATATTCTTGCTATTCTTTATCTCATTTAGGTGAGTTCTCAATTCAGATAGGACCAAGATAAATATACATACGCAGATTACGATAATCGCCAATACAATTATGCCTAGTTGAAATGTCTCTGAGGTTGACAAAAGTGGTTGTGCATCCATGAATTTATCAATATCTTCAACCTTGATAATTGTTGCTGTCTTAGGTTCTTTTTCTGCTTCTTCATTTTCTTCTTTATTTATATCTATTCCTATCTCATCATCCTCAAATATCTTTCCGAGTAATGTTTCAGGTTTATCGATGGTTAAATAAACATCCTCCTTTATATCGCTTACCCTCCCAGTTGGATCAACTACATATTGACCGAGTCCTATGAAAAGTGATTTAAACTTAATATATTCATCACTTACTTCAATCTCTGTATTTGGGAACAATGTTTGGGGAGTTGGATCAAGACATGAATAATTAGCAATTACGGAGGATTTGTTAGCACTGTATCCAATGGTAGCATATAGAATCTGGATATTCGCAGTTGGAGTAGGAATAGGAATTATACATGCCCACACTGGCTCATTAATCACGCTTCCATTGATTGCTTGAATTACTAAATATCTACTGAGGCAGTTAAATTCATGGTGATCATCATCAAATTGAGAGCAGTCAAATAATTGAACTCCTTCAGTTCCTATCAATTCCTTACTCTTATTTGTCTTTGCATTTCTGAGAGATATAGTCTTGCCGGTTAGATTCAAGAATTTAAAAAGCATCACTCTTTTATAGATGGTTAAATTTAAGTGAAAAAAATTATAATGCTCTTTTATATTTATTATATATACTCTCAGTGGATGGAAATATACTTCCTTCCAAGAACTTATAAAAAGCATCATAAGTGTAATTAACCTGAAGATCATTTACATCACCTAGACTCTCTAAATCTATTTTATTCCAATCTTCATATCCACCTACACTCATTCTTGACAAGGTAAAATAAAAATCTTCACAATTTATATCTTCAATCATGCGATATATTTTTTCATTTACATAACCTTGCTCAAAATAAAGCTTCGTTATATCCCTAATTATATAGAAATTTTCACTATAACTACTATTGAAAACATAATATTCTCTATCATTAATTGGTACATAATCATACATAATTGTGGAAATCATACCATAATTTAAATATAAAGATTTTCTCTCTTCACCGTTATCAAATTCACAAAACATATCTGGATTTTCTTGTTTATCCACCCGCATAGTTCTTTTTTTAATTGTAATATGACTGATCTTGATCATATTAACAAACTGAAATTTAAAATTTCAGTAATAAAAAATCAAATTAATATATTATGATGTTGATTTAGATTGACATCTATATATTTCAGGAAATTCTGCATCATCACATATAAATTTTATCAGTTTGTTTACATATTCTATAGTCTTTGAATCTCCAATATATTGCTTATAGAACTTCCCTCTTTTATTGAATAACCAATTAAATGGAAAGTTTAAATTTTGTAAACAAGGAACCCAATCATTGTTTTCTGGATCAATTTTTATTACTTCATCAAATGCTCTGATGTAAATAAATAACATAACATCATCAAATAGACAATTTACTGTGTCATATTGAATAAATAATTCCTCAGTTAAACAATTATCTTCAGATATTTTTATCAAGAAGTATTTTAATTTGTCAAAATCTTTATTATCAGCATGAGAATAGAATATTTCTTTCTTCTTCCAAGTAGCATTATCTATTTGCTGTACACGAACACCATCTCCAGTATTGGAAAACATATAAGATTCATTTTTATCAGTGGTCACGATAAATTTTTTCCCATTATCAGCAATCTTGATATTGTTAAATCTTATTACGCTTTCATGAATTAATAATCCTCCTACAAAAGTGTATATCATATTAACAACTTAAATTTAAAATATCCAAAATTAATTTTGGATGATAAAAAAATCAAATTTATTCTATTCACTCTCTTCAATCACGATGAATCCCATTGATTTTTTCTTCAATTCTTTGCTTCCATAGTAATAAAGATATGATTTTTTCTTACTTTTGATTATCCTACGCAATTCAATATATGCATTTTTTTCACCTCTTCCTAATTTTTCATACATAATAAGTACATTATCCATCAAAATCTTTTCTAATTCTTGAAGTGAATCACGAATTTTATCCTTTATTGATGGTGGTATAATATTATAAAGTTCATCCACGGTGTGATATTCACCTAAGCTATAATCTTCTAAAAAGTCAAATATAATATGATATTTTTTATCATTTGCTTCAACAGTGATTAGTTTATCACACCCATGTTCTACAACTGCTTTTTTAGCATGCTCTATTCGTTTTGTAAATTCATGATTATAACCAGCATAGATTGTATAAAGTTGAACCATCCCTATGTAATCTTGTAAACTAGCCTTTTTCTTTTGTCGTGTTATAATCTCATTTTCAAGATCCATAATTTCTTCATAAACATTGTGAGTTAAATTACAATTTTGCATACTTTATTTATCTATCCTATTTTCATAAATTTGAAATAGCCTGATTCATTTACATATTCATGATAATTATTAGACTTTATTTGGCTAATATAGTCGGTTCGATATAAAGATAAGGAAATGTATTTCCTGCTATGTTATCAATCTTCATCCATGGTTAGCCGCACATCTCTACTCCAAGGATCATCACTCAATTTACCTTTGTATGGATCAAAGAAATTCTTAATAGTTATCTCACACCCATATGTTTCTATATTATCAATAGGGTATAAATTCCAAGGCATTTTACATAAAAAATATTTTTATTAATCATGGCATGATAGCATTTCCTGATACATCTTGTTTAAATCTGCAATATTTCCTAATAAACGAATTGTAGTCCACACCTTTATCATTGACTACAAAATATGGAGTCAAACTGTCCCAATTTTCATAGTCAAATGCACCTGTTTTATAGACCACTTGTAAATCCGATGACATTTTGATAGAGAAATAAGCACTTCTATCATTAAATAACTTGATCATGTTAAATAGGTTTGTGTCAACCCGCTTTGTCAAATGGTAATACTGGAGAATCTTTTTCAATGTTTCAAATCTGAAATAAGATAAAACGTGCTCTGAACAAGGATCAGATGAGATTTTTATTTCACTCATCATAACAAAATTTTCTTCAATTTTAGGTTTGTGTAAACTTAAAATACTGTTGTTAAATGAAAAATATTCAATGACAACGAAGATAGACATGTTGAAAGAAATAGATTTAAATAAAAAAATAATCAAAATTTTATTGTTTAGGTGTTTTTAAATTTGTCATTAATGGATCTTCACTTTGCTTTCTTAATTCTTCTAATTCAGCCTCAGTAACGCGGGCCAATTCTTTTCTACCACCAATGGTTATATCAAGCAATTGCTCTCCATCTTCCGTTATACTGCCAGCCAACTTATCAAGTTCTGATAGAAGACCTTTCTTAGTCTCGATCATTCTCTTATATTCTTCTTCTTCTTTAGCCTTTTCAGCCTGCTTATCAAGTGATTCAATCTCAGATCTATATTTCATAATTTGATCTCTTATAGCAGGGTCAACTAGTTTATCACCTCTTTTAACTCGGCGTGCAAAATTATTAACTTGCGAATTGAAATCTACTTTTCTACTCTTAAATAATTTTTCATATTCAGGATTTTGAGCATCGTAAACATTCACTCCCGCCGTTTGATCTCGATAAGGATCCATGATTTTTAATTCACCGACGGGCATTGTATAAAGTGCTTCACTAATATTATCTTGATTCTTGATTCTATAATTGTCAACTTCATCCTGATTATTAAATACACCATGAATAAACATTAATGTCTGAATGCTTGGCTCGTATCCAAATACATGTTTAGATAGTATACAAAATTCATCATAAAATGCAAGACAATGACGAAATGAATTATTAATTTGCTCATAACTAGGCCTAATCTTTTCTACTACTTCATGACACATATCCGGGATTACAGGGGTTGATCCTGCTGTATCATAATGTTCACGCTTAATTTCAGCAATGTGATTATAATCATCAACACCAAGTGAGGTTCTTAAAAATTTTCTAATAATATCTTTCTCATCATCTGACTCATACATATCGAGTTTACGTAATAAAAAGTAGCACATATTAAAGTACATAATTGAATGTGTAAATGCTTGATCAAGATTACTATATTCAAATGCAACAATTTTATTTTTACTTTTTTCATCACATTTATATTTCCTAGAAGGATCTATCATCATTTGTTGACGAATTAAATCAGCATATCCTTTAGCCTCCCTTTCGTTCAGCCCACTTACTAACTCTCTAAATTGTTTATTCTTTTCAGCCTCATTCATTGATTCTGATCTGATGATTGAATTAATTTTTTGGAGGAATTCATGATCTGGTGCAAACGTTTCCATATTTTATAATTTGAAATAATAACTATTAATGAAAAAATGGATTCCAAAAAAATTTCCATTAATGTAAATGAACTAAAGAGAAAGGTATCCAGCATATATTCAATTCATGAGAAATTAGATAATCTAAAAATTAGATCACTTAGCCTAGATAAAATTATTAAAAATATCAAGTCAGAATATTATAAATTACACTTCGCAAATGATGCCGCTCATGTAATTTATGATTTGATAGATTTAATAAACTCATATTATAAAAAAGTGAAAAAAATATTAGATGAAAAGCCGCTTCTGAAAACAAATGGAGATGTAAAATTAATCTTGCAGCAGATCAAAGAATATAAAAATAACGTAATAAATTATAATTCACATAGTAGAAAGGTTTGTAAAGACTGTGGAGTAATATTTGTATATAACGGGGTTCAATATGTATGTGAACATTGTGGAAATATCCAAAAAGTTCTATATAAATTTAAATCTAATATAGACAATATGGAAGAGATAAAATCTAATAAAAAGAATATAAGCAAGCATTATGATGACAAATGGAAGCAAATATTAGGTGAAGTTTCCGTTGAAAAGGCACTTCCTGATCAAGTTATTATTTTATTTAAGGAATATTTGGATAAAAATGGCATTTATATTCCTAACTGTATTCACTATACTCATTCTCTCCAGGATTGTATGAAAAAAGTAGGAAAAATCGCCTGGAATGATAAATTGTATAATATAAAAAATTATAAAACCCAGACTAATTACATTCTACTGAAAATGTATCCTGAATTAAAAATGCCTAAATTGACGAATGATGAAATGAACATGATTTATGATATTTTTATCGAAATAACTGCGGAGTTTCAACATCAAAATCCTAGTAAATATTGTAATAACTATAATTATACAATATTCAAAATAATCTATATTATGATGCCTTATAATCCACGTGCTAGAGAACTGCTAAGGTATATTACTATTCAAAATCCTACTTCATTTGCAACCAAGGATAAAAAACTCGAAAGAGTGAATAAAGTATTAGGCATTTTTGAACATTTTGTATTCACTTCTAAAAAAATTTATGATGAAAAAAAATTCTACCAAGTTGAACAATTTATTAATAGAAGAAAAAGTTCAATATATCAAAAATGAATGTTAGTAAAAAATATCCGGATGGTGAATTGGCTAGATACATGAAGAGCGTATTGAATAATAGATCAATTGAAGATTATAAAAAATATGAAAAAAATTTCTTTGAAAAATCTGATTATATCGGTGAAATTCAAAAAGTAGAAGAAGAGGTGAGTTTCCAAGAATATAATGAATTGAAAAAGAAAGGTAAAAGATACAACGCCTAAAATAATTGATTAATAAATTTGATTTTTAATTACAATATCTTAATTAAAATTTGAAATGTCATTAATCAGTGATCCTCAATTAGTCAGAAAAACAACAAATTCAGCAGGATATGAACTTTACTGTCTTGAAGGATTTGAAATTCAACCAGGGAATAAGGCAATAATTGAGACAGGAGTAAGAATAAATCTTCCTCTAGGTTATTATGCTAAGGTGGAAGAAAAATCAAGATATCATAAAGATGATTTTTGTATTAAAGTGGGTGCAGGTATAATAGATGGTGATTTTACAGGGACAATAAAAGTTATTTTAATTAACCAAGGTAAAAAGGTATTTAGATTATCAGCAAATACATCAATTGCTCAATTAATTCTTCATAAATATGAAAGATTTGATAATGAAATTGTGGAACAGGTTATTAGAAATTCTGAAGGATTTGGATCAACTAATTAATAATCTATAATTTTTTTATAGCAGCCTCATATTTGCTTCAATCAATGATGAATCCCTGATTAGACAACGCTAATAAATTTTACAATTATTTATTCTGATTTAAAAAAAGTATTTATAATATAAAAATGCATAAAAGTTGTCATTTTGATAATTTAAATGCAATTGAAAGAACTAGAAATCAATGTAATTCATTGACTAGAAAAAACTCTAAATATGGATTGCTAATGAATTATCTTAAAAAAGCAACCCTAGTAGATGATGAGGAACCTAATTTTATAAACTTAATCAACATGAATAAAATATATATTCCTGATTCAGATTTAAATATGGTTTACAGTTATATAGATGGGGCAATTGGAGATGCGGCAATTCTTCCAAACAGCATTAGATCATTTCCAATTCCAATTGTTGAAATTCCTTCCAAATATCATAGATTATCCATTCAAATTAGTGTTATAGATTCTGCTATCATTAATGAATATTTCTGGAATCTAAATAATCTAAATAGATGTGGAATTAAAAAAATAATTGAACACGCTGCAAAGGGTTTATCCAAATATATGGAAGAAGACATGGGTAAAATTAATATGGTATATTTCACTAAAGCATCTGATAATAATCTAATTATAAAGATTAATTTTCCAAATGTAATTGTAAATCTTTATAACAAGGTGAAAATAATAAAGAAGATTCAAGAGAGGCTAAACAAAAAATGTAAAAAGTCAAAAGTAGTCGTAGATTATTTTAAGTACAATCAAATTGGAGCATGCTCTAGTTATGTTAATGAAATTGCTTGGACATATAATGGAGCGTATTCACTTGACATTGTGGATGAGTATCTAGAAGAAAAAAATTTAGTAGATTTTACTACAATCATACCTCAAAGTGAGATTCCTTTCTATAACTCTGATATATTTTCTATAAATGTTCATAGTAAGACCGTGGTTAATAAAGATTTTACTCTCATTGATGGAGATGAAATTGAGTCAGAACTTGATAACTTTGAATATGAAAAATTACTAATTAATAATGATGAAGCACGTTGCTTGGATATAATTTGTAGATATTTACCTGAAGAATTTAGAAATAATAAAGATGAATTGATTTTGATGATTAGATCATTTAATAATAAAATCCAGATCAAACCTGTATTTATAAAATATGGAATAGAATATGGATTGTCTATAGATGATGTTAATAAAGCCTGGGAGGATAAATCATTCGACAAGATCAACATATCATACTATTTCAGGTTGGTCATGATCTATTATAATTTTGGAAACAACCTAGTTAAAAATAAATTCGAAAACGAATATAGTCAGTTTATGAAAAATTTATTGAGAAAAACATTAGATGAAAATGACGGCGTTATTAATCACACTAACTGGGGAAACATAGTTAAGTATGTAATTTTTGGTCGTTATATAACTCGTCAAGTATCTGCTCGTAAATTTGAGTGGTATAAATTCATGACTCATTATGACAATCCTGAATATAAACAACTATATAAGTGGAACATGACTGAATTTGAACCTAATGAAATCAATCACATTCTCAATGATTATATCGCAGGCTTATTAAAAGAGATCTCGATAGAGTTGGCTGAGGATGGATCCGATAAGAATACAAATTCATTAATTAAGAAAATTACTACAATCAAGAATAATCTAGGTAATATACCAACTCAAAATAATATTAACACCAGGCTTGCAAGCAATTGTACATTCAATGCTATTAAAAATCATATTGATAATGATGGCCATGTAATAGGCGTGCTTAATGGAGTGCTTGATTTGGATCTTAATTCTGAAAATCCACAACCTAGATTATGCAACGTGTATAGTAAATACTTTGTCAGCAAGTGTGCCAACTCATCATACATTCCATATAACAAGAACAATAAGTATGTCAAAATATGGAAAAAAGTATTTCGAGATATAATTGTAGAAAAAGATGCACGTGATTATAAACTCTATAGAACTTCAACCATGCTTGATACATGTGCAAAGAGCATGAAAATCCTAACAAATGTTGCAGGTGGATTCAATGCAAAATCTACTTTTTCAGATAATACTGTACATGCACTAGGTGATTATGCTGGTAAATTCTCATCTAATTTAATCTTCGGTAAGCCTAAGCCTGGTGCAGCGGATCCTGAATTAATGCAGACTAAAGGTAAACGAGGAGGAATTATCACAGAGACAGATTCAACTGATAAATTAAAAGGATCAAGAATTAAAACACTTAGTGAGCGTGTTAAAACTGCTCGTGCCTTATTTGAAAATGTAGAGAATTTTGAAGCACAATTAACTATAGATGTGTATAGTAATTACATAGCGATGGTAGAGGATGATGATTTTGGATTATGGCGTAGATTGGAGGTATATTGGTTTAAGACTAAGTTCGTAAAAAATAATCCTAACGCAGCCAATAATGAATTACTAGCCGATCCAATCTATGAAGATTTAGCAATGGTTAATCAAGAAGCATGTGATGCACTGTTCTCAATTCTTGTTCATTATAGAGTGAAGCTCCAAAAGAAATATAAAGGTAATTTAGATAATGTTCCTTGTGAAACTATCAAACGTGAAACAGAAGAATTTAGAACATCTCAAGATAAGATTACTAAATTTATCATGACCAAAGTTGTTTCTCTATATGGATATAACCTAAGTGGAAGCAGAGACAAGTCTGTATCTGAAGATGATATCAGAGATTATTATTCTGAGGGCAGTTATGTATATCAACCTTTCATTACTTGCAACACTTTATTGAAGGCATATAAAGAGTGGTATCGTGAGTTTAATGGAGGTAAAAAGATTGAAGAAGATTTTGATAGTCTCAATAAGAAATTTATTAATTCTAAATTAGGTCGCTTTATAGATCAGTCTAACGGAACAGTTAATGGAATAAGAATTCTACCTGATGGATTAATAAAGAAAAAAGGAGAATCTTTTATTGTATAGAAAGTTAATATTAATCATTTTTTATTTTAAAAATACAAGATATAAATTTAAATATGATCACTTTTAGAGAATTTGCTATTCTAAATTGCGAAGTTATTAGAATTTTATTTACTTCATCTCTAGTATGTCCAGATATTGTAGAAGAATATGAATTAATTTCATTTACACTCGCTATAATTTATTCATCAATGTTTGTATTTGTTTTCACTGGATTTACATTTTGTTTTAACATGATTTTAATATCTCTATTTAGTCTAGGTGAATTTGGAATCTCCTTTATCACGATTTGTGAAATGCTTGCTGCATCGGCTGCTATAATATATCAAATAAATAAATCCGAGATTAATATTGATAAAAAATTAATGTAGATGAAAGTCAGTAAAGTTAATTTCTCTTACTTTCAAATATTGATATAATAACCTTAACAATTGTGAATCACGTTCTTTATCATCAGGTTGGTTTAGCATTTTAATCGAGTTAAACATGCCATTATCGATATCAAACATCATCCTGAATATAATATCCTTATAGACAATTGTTATTTTTTCTATCATGAAATCAATTAAGATTGAGAATTCAATACTTCTATCCTCAATTGATAGAAGATATGATTGAAGTTTATAAGTTTTGTATCCTGGTTGAAGTAATTCGAGAATAGAAAGTATATTACTGATATAACTTGGATTCACCATGCTTAAAAATTTGATTAAATTATATTTTAATCAAATTAAATATGGAATCTGAAAACTTAACTAGATTATTTACAATTCTCACCAGTTTATCAATGATTAGTACTATGTTATTGATTATACCATTATCAATTGCTGAAGGTATATCTAGATGTGATGCAATGTTTTCAATTTCGTTAATAGGAATAATGATCTCAATTACTCCATTGATCATAGCATTGATTGCAAAATTTGTGTATTATGAATCAGCAGATCCAAGGACTATTGAAGTTTAAATTTCAGTGAGGTTTATTTTTTACAAAAAAATGTAGTAAATTAATGTTTAAACACTTGATGCAACTACTGCAGCACCTCCTACTCCAATTAAGCAGCATGCACAACAACAACTAAAAACACATATCAAAATAGAACCAACTACATAATACCCAACTATGATTGTAGCGGTTATTAAGAAGGCTAATTTACTAATCACTTCGTAAACAGCGAGATAAGAAATAATTACAAATACAATTGCAGGTAAAATACCAAGCGGAACAACGCATGGAGTAATGGTAATTGCAGCCTTGGATTGGGACATATCAAAAGTAAACAAGTTTAGTTTTGATTAAATTTGATTTTAAAAATTCTAAAATCAAATTTAATTATTGGAAGGTTTATTAGTTTCAATATGGGTGATGAACTTTGCTGCTTTATTAGTTTATTTGTAGTATTTGCATGTTTATTGATAATTTTCATGTTAATTATTCCAGTAATTGGAGTAATTGTTAGTACTTCATTATTCTTATCACAAGTAATTGATAAATGGACATTTATAACTGTATTAGTATCAACTGTATCAGGCTCAATATTGATTGCATTTTTAATTATTATAATTTTAGCGGTGATCTTGATATGCGCAATTATACTTAAAAAATAAATTTCAGTTTGTTATTTTTTTCTTCTTCTTTCTCACTTCTGTCAGCTGATAAACATCAGTATCATCCGGCAAGTTTAACTTGGTATGACAATCGCGTGTTTTACGAGTATTAGGTTTGCGTCTCGCTACTGTACTTGATTCAAGATCTGTATTTTTACAAACTTCAACTGCTTCATCAGCATAATTCATTTTCTTTTTTCTGATTTTAAATTTATCTAAAGGCTCATGCTTTCTACGCTTGTTCTCAACTTCCTTATAACTGCACGTTTCCCCCTTTTGAATTATTTTGTGGATCCTCTGCTTTGGTATCTTATCTTTAGAATATTTGATCCTGCTTTTAGCAATCTCATCACTCGGTTTAGTATCAGGTTTGATGTCAAAATCAGCAGACCCAAACCTAGGCCTAGAGGATTTTGGTTTATACCCTGGTACTAGATTAGTTTCGGCATGCATTTTAGATCGTTTAGTTTGAGCATCATTTACATTAGTTGGATCAGAAATATGATAAGTCTCAATCTTGTCTTTAGGTCTCATATTTGGTCCAGCATATTCGCGATCAAATTCAGGCATTTTGTTATCAGGTTTGAATATTCCATCAGTATTATTATAAATTTCAGGATCGATTATAATAGGCTTGTGCTTGATTATATTTGCTTTGTTTTGGATATATTTTTCAACAGCGTTTATGCGGAGTGAACATTTAAATAAATCAGCAGCATCATTCTTAGGAATATGAACAGGCTGGATACCTTGCTTTGTTTGAGGCATTTTACATTTTTTATCACTAATCTTATCATAATCTTTATGCTCAGATTCTAAATCCCATTCTTGCTTAGGCTTAATTGTTTTATCTCTTTTTTCTCTATTTCTGTCCATCTGAGGAACAACATCTACATCATCTAGTAGATGCTCTACTTTTCCAATAATTCTTTCACCTTTAGATTTTACTCTATTTTTAGTCCGCATCTTGGTTGCATCCGCTTCTTCAATACAGCGCTTCATTATTCCTTCACTTGGAATTGTACATCGACGAGCTTCTCTATGAACAAGTGCATTATAGCCTATTCTATGACGGTTCGTCGCAAGTGTTTCTTCATCTATATAGCGTCGCCCAGACATCAAGCCGCGTAATTTAGGATTACGTATTTGAGCCATCTTTTCCCAGTTAGCATTTTTACGAGGATCATCTCTAACAGGCGCACTTTGATATCCAATTCTATCTTTATCTACTTTTGTATCATAAATAAATCTACGGGTTTTATCACGCACATATGTACCATCTTCTTTCTTCATAGGATCAATTATCAGTGAGTCTGCACCTTCACCGATTCTGAATTTGTTATCCATCACTAAATTATCAGTATCAGTCATGATTCCAACAGGGCGTGTATCACCGTATATGACTTGATTGATCTTGGACTTAGCATGCTCTCTTCGATTTCTATATTCATAAGCAGCCTCTTCATCCATCTCTTTCTTACCTGTGTTGTACTTTTGCATCTGAAACACATAGTCATCTACACCTTGCTGGGTATCAAATATTGTTTCAGGTTTGTGAGTTTTATTCTGCTCGAAGAATTTATCAATCTCATCATCAAATGCTTCTATAGGATTATAGATGTGATTACAAACTTCATCTTCCTCCATGTTTAGAATGTTAAAAAAATATAAATGTATTATTTATGATATCCAAAATTAAAATTTCGATGCACTCTCAAGTTTCTTCCATTTATATCTACCCGATACAAAAATAACAATTATCAATATCTAAATTTGTATTGCTTTTAATCAAATTATCTATCTTATTCTTTGGAAATAAATCGTAATTACCAATTGGTAATGTTATATCCAATATATCAAAGCATATGTCAGATACTTTATCACCGTAATTTCGAAGTACATCTACTATCACTCCAATTCCACCAATTATAATAATTTCATCATAATCTTTCAAAACATCATCGAGGTTGTTATAATATTTATAACCAGCTGGATCAGAATTAAGTAAGTATTTATTGCGAGTCAATATAATATTTGTCCTGTTTTTAAGCGGAATACAATTCATGGATTTGAAAGTATTATTACCCATTACAACTACTTGATTCCGCGTATAATTTACAAATCGCTTCATATCAGCTGACTTAATTTCAGTAGTTCGGAGCCCTTTACACTTAAACCAAGGAATTGAGTATTTGTTATTAGTTGGATCATAATCACCATATACTAGATCGACTGTCATCGCGGATATTATCTTGATCATTTATATATAAAAAAATATAATCATAAATTAGGATTATTCAAATTTGAGATTTGATATCGTAATTTATTTCGTTATGATCTAGCACTTTTAACTGGGCTGCGATAATGTAATTTATCTTTGAAAGCTGGATAATTTTCGTAATCACCTTCTAATATGGTATCTGATAAAATTATTTTTTCAGCACATGGTATAAAATCAAATATGTCTTCTTCTATCAGACATATATCAGTAATTTCAATTATTCCGGTAAATAGATGTAAGTTTGGTATTTTTCTACGCACCTCCAAAAATTTACATTCAACTATACTCAGCACATCGTAATCAAATTCATCTGAATTGCCAGAAATAATTAATTCGCGTATCGAACATGGTGATATAACTGATTTATTATCTATTATCAAACATTCTAAATCTGGAAATCTTTCTAGTTTAAGTTCTTGCTTACTTAAATACCTAAGAGTTTCACATTGATTTATCTTGAAATCGCCATATAAATTAACATTTCTATTGACTGTTAGACTACCAAACACATAATCTTTATCTGAATAAATATTTATTTTTATGTTGCTATTATATAATTCATATTCCCATAAATTATAACAATTGGTATAATTGATTTCTCCACTTGTATCATCGCAATAACATCTTAGATACCTAATATGTTCATTATTTATATTAAATTGAATGTAATTATTGGTTATTTTAGTACTTCTTATCCAAATATGATTAATATTAGTAGAATTATGCAATCTAATTGGATCGTTAACTCTAACCCCCATAGAGATTCGATAAATTCTTGCATTAAAATGCAAAAATGATGATATCTCACCTACTCCAATATAAATATACTCAATCTCTGAATCAACTGTTGCACTACGCAATATAACATGACAGGATTTTCCGTTGGTTGTGGATCTTCTTCTACCTGAAGGTAAAACAAATCTATCAATCTCAATCTGTTGTTTACAATCAATAATAACTTCTAGTTGAGTATCATGATGTAAATGATTAACTATCTTTACATTACCTCTCACACACTCGTATATAAAATCATCAAATACAAATGGTGATTCATAAACATGAAAAACAGTATAATATTGGTTATATTCAATCTCCATCGACATAATCTAAGATTATAACTATTTTAATTTTTGATATCATATAAATCAAATTATATAAAAAATTAAGATTATCGAAATTTAAAATTATCCAAAATTAATTTTGGATAGCGCTTTTAGCATTGCTTCGTTTAGTTTTTGAAAGATGTATAAAATAACACTGTGGAAGGCTGATTACCTTTCCATTATTATTTATTTTTAGAATCTTTGCATTAGGTATATATTCAAATAGTTGATTTATCAAAGCACCTATTTCTATCGATTTGTCATTGCTATATTTAATAGTCATCTCATTGCAGCGAATCTTATCAAGTTGTAATTTTTTAATTTCATTTAGATTCTCAATAATTATTTCAATTACTTTACATCTTTCCAATTCAAGTTTTGAATTCTCTTCATAGTAGAGTGTAATATGATCTATTTTATAATCAATATCAACCACACTATTAGTTATTAAGCACTTCAGACCTCTAAATAAATATAAACAATCTTCTATATCATCTGCTACAAGTGTATGGGTAAGCAAATATGAATCGGATTTAACTGTCAAAAACATAGCCTCAATTATCTTTGTATTTACAGGGTTAATCAGCGTGCTATGATGAATTGATTTACAAATATATTCGGTCATATATTGATTATCTATTTTTATATCATCCTTGGCCTCACCTATAAATAGCGAGCTTACTCTACAACAATCTAATTGATGGATGAACATTTGCTGAATGGACATATTATTTATTTTGGCATGGAAAGTGGGCTCACATATAATATCACCTTTTTCAATGTCAAGCTGGTTTATCATAGAGTCATCTGTCGCTGATTTAAGAACCATATCGCAAATACCTTCAATGTTCAAAACATTTATATAAAATTTAGATGAACAATCAATGATAACAGTTTGATTCATTAATCTGAGTGATATAACTTGACTGGTTATATAATTATTATCAATTACAAATGCCATTGGATTGGTTTGATTAAAAAATAATCAAAAAATAATTATATGGAATATTATTAACTACATTTATGATACAAAATGTCAAACTGACTAACTTGTTTTATATCTAACCTCTTGAGATTAGATATTTTTTCCTTAAAATTTATTTTTGATTTTTAAATAGTATAATTAATTTAAAATGAAATACTATACAAGACGTGGAGATAAAGGAATGACTGAT
>Ga0209925_1000404_pt1 | contig 22417 bp, 17 predicted proteins | sample SalPonR2_A_D1_MG_FD_185702 | JGI IMG/M metagenome (GOLD analysis project Ga0209925, IMG submission 185702) | Salt pond soil microbial communities from South San Francisco under conditions of wetland restoration - Salt Pond MetaG R2_A_D1_MG... ... | reverse complement strand
TTATGATGTATTGTATCTGGATGAAAATGGTAATAAAAATAAAAAGAAATTTGATCTTGATAGTAAAGAAAGAATTTATAAAATTCTAAAAGATAATAATCAAACATTATTAAAAATCGAAGAATCAGGAAACTTTTTCCAGAATTTAATTAATTCAATAAAATCTCTCAATAATATTTATCTTTTTGGAAATGAAGTTAACCAAACCACAATAATACTTTTTGCAAGACAGCTTGGAGCAATGCTGGGAGCCGGTATTCCTATCTTAGATGCTGTAGAAACCCTTATTAGGGATCAGGAGAATCCAAAATTTAAAGAAACATTGAAAATAATTGTAGATGATATAAGTGCAGGTCTTTCTTTTTCAGATGCTATTGCCAAATATCCCAAATTATTTAATAATTTATTTGTAAATATGATTAAGAGTGCTGAACAGGCCGGTGGTTTGAGTCTTACTTTAATTAGTATTAGTGAATACCTTGAAAAAATTAAAGATATCAAGGATAGGGTTAAGTCTGCCACGCGTTATCCACTTATAGTATTTGTTTTTGTCTTATTATCAACTACCGGAATGGTTATATTTATAGTTCCAAGATTTGAACAAATTTATATTAAACTTGGAGCAGAGTTGCCACTTGTTACAAAAATTTTAATGAATATTTCTAAATTTGCTCAGAGCTATTTTTTATTAATAATTTTCTTTTTAATACTTATTTTTATGTTGATTAAGTATTTAATAAATCATAAAGAAAATATTAGATTTTTTTACCACAAATTTTTATTAAAATTTCCCAAACTTGGTAATATATATAAAATGGGGCTTTTAATAAATTTTTCTAAGACTTTTGGAATATTAATCAATGCAGGTATTAATATAATACAATCTCTTGAGCTATCGAAAAATATTTTAAATAATGTAGTTTATAGAAAAAGTCTTGAGAAAGTTAAGGATAAAATTGAAGCTGGGAACTCAATATACAATAGTTTTTTGGAAGAAGGAGAATTATATCCAAAAGTTTTTGTTCAAATGATAGGAACAGGTGAAGAAACAGGATCACTTGATGAAATGTTAATAAAATTTAATGAATATTTCGAAAATGAGATTAATAAAAAAATAGATACAATTAGCTCATCACTTGAACCAGTTTTTATAATTCTTATTGCTGGTATTATTTTGTTCATAACTCTTTCAATTTATCTGCCGGTTTTCAAACTCGGGCAGGTAATGAAAAACATCAGTTGAAAAAAATATAATTTGTGTTAGATTTATTCCATATAATTCAAGGAGGTTTTATGTATAAAAAAGTAAGAGGTGTGCGTGATATTTATGGGGAAGAAGTAGAATATTTTAAATATATCTCACAAATCGCTGAAAATATTTTTTCACTTTATGGTTATAAAAAGATAATCGTTCCTATAATAGAAAAAACTGAGCTATTCCAGAGAGGTGTAGGAGAAGATACAGACGTAGTAGAAAAAGAAATGTATAGTTTTCAGGATAAAAGTGGTAGAAATATTACTCTTAGACCTGAAGGTACTGCAGGAGTGGTAAGATCATACATAGAAAATGGACAGCATAAAGCTGATCCTGTACAAAAATATTATTATATAGGACCAATGTTCAGATATGAAAAGCCCCAGAAAGGTAGATATAGGCAGTTTTTTCAAATAGGAGTTGAAGTTTTTGGTATTAAATCTCCTTTAATTGATGCTGAAATTATTTATATGCTTATTCAATTTCTAAAAAAACTTGGGCTTGATAATTTAAAAGTTAATCTAAATAATATGGGATGCGGAAAGTGCAGAAAAAATTATGTAAAAAAATTAAAAAAATATATGCTTAAACATAAAACAGCTCTATGCGATACATGTCAGCGAAGATTAGAATCTAATCCTCTTAGAATACTAGATTGTAAAAATTGTGGGAAAAAACAATTTGTAAAAAATGCTCCGAGAATTATTAATAATTTATGTGATTCATGTTTAGAGTTTAATGAAAAATTAATAAATTATATCGAGGAGTTCGAAATTCCCTATAATATAGATCATAGCTTAGTAAGGGGACTTGATTACTATACAAATACTGTTTTTGAAATTATTGCAGAAGATTTAGATAGCTCTCAGAATCAAATTGTCGGTGGTGGCAGGTATAATGATCTGGTATCAACTCTTGGTGGTGTTGAAAGACCCGGTTTGGGTTTTGCATTTGGTTTTGATAGACTTGTAGATCTTGTTATGGAAAGAGAACTTGAGATCAAAGATAAAAAACCTTCAGTTTTTATAGCGTGGTATTTAAATGATAAAAATGAATTATTAAAATTTGCTAATAAAATTAGATCAGCTGGAATAAGAGTAGATTTTAAGTATAAACAGGTTAATTTTTCAAATCAATTGAGATATGCTGATAAAAATAATTTTGATTATGTTATTTTTTATGGAGAAAAAGAAATGAAGAGTAAAGATATTCATATTAAAAACATGAAATCTGGTGAGGAAAAAAATATTAAATTCAAAAATTTGAAAAATTTTATTAAATAAAGGGGTAAATATGGAACTAAAAAGAACCTATTTTTGTGGAAATATAGATAAACAAAATATATCTGATAATATAATTTTAAATGGTTGGATAAAAAAGATTAGAGATTTTGGAAAAATTTTATTTATAGATCTATGGGATCATGAGGGAATTTGCCAGCTTGTATTCGATCTTAACAATAAAAATCTTAAAGAAATTAAAAATTGTATTGTTGGTGATTGTATTGGTGTTAAAGGAAAAGTAATTGAAAGAAAAGAAAAAAATGATGATTTAAAAACAGGTGCTGTGGAAGTAAGGGTAGAAAAATTTGAACAATTTTCAATGTCAAAACCCCTTCCAATTGATAGAAGCAAAGATTTATCAGAAGATGTTAGGCTAAAATACAGGTATTTAGATTTAAGAACAAATAAAATGCAGCAAATATTAAGAATAAGATATAAATATTTAATGGCTGTTAGAGAATTTCTGGATAATGAAAAATTTATTGAAGTAGAAACACCTATTTTATCAAAGAGTACTCCTGAAGGAGCAAGAGATTATGTCGTTCCCTCAAGAATGAAACCTGGTAATTTTTATGCATTACCTCAGTCACCCCAGCTTTATAAGCAGTTATTAATGATAGGTGGATTTGATAAATATTATCAGATAGCAAGATGTTTCAGGGATGAAGATTTCAGAGCAAATAGACAGGCTGAATTTACCCAGATTGATATTGAAATGGCATTTGTAAAAGAAAATGATATTCTTGATTTAACAGAAAGATTGATAAAGTATAGTTTTGAAAAAATTATTGATAAAAAAATTAATATACCTTTTAAACGTATGGAGTATAATGAAGCTATTAATAAATATGGTATTGATAAACCTGATTTAAGATTTGGGTTAAAGATCAAAGATATTACTCAGGATATTGATGTTTCAGGTTTTAAAGTACTTGAAGGAGCTAAAGAATCCGGAAAAAAAATAAAAGCAATTAAATTAGATAATAAAGATGTAAGCAGAAAAGAAATTGATAATTATACTGAATATGTGAAAAATTTTGGGGCAAAAGGGCTAATTTGGTTTATAAAATCAGATAACCAGCTTAGATCATCAATATTAAAGTTTTTAAAAGATGGAGGAAAAAGTATTGAATCTGCAATGAACATGAAAAATGGTGATACAGTTTTTATTGTAGCTGATGACAATAAAATTGCTTCAAAAGCTCTGGGAAGATTAAGAATTAAATTGCGTGATGATTTTGATTTAATAAAAAATAAAGATGAATTAAACTTTATCTGGATTACTCATTTTCCAATGTTTGAATATAGTGAAGAAGAAGAAAGATATAAAGCTAATCACCATCCTTTTTCTATGCCATATAGAGAAGATATGTTAAATTATAAAAATAGTGCTCCTGAAAAAATTAGATCTTATGGATATGATATAGTGCTTAATGGTGAAGAAATTGCCGGGGGTAGTATTAGAAACCATCTTGAAAATTTACAGGAAGAAGTTTTTGATATTTTGAATATTGATAAGAGTGAACAAAAGGATAAATTTGGATTTTTTCTTGAAGCTCTGAAGTATGGTACTCCTCCGCATGGTGGAATTGCTTTTGGGTTAGAAAGAATTATTCAAATTTTGACTAATAATGAATCAATTAGAGATGTTATTGCTTTTCCAAAAACTACTAATGCTTCCTGTTTAATGTCAAAATCTCCAAGCAAGATTAATAAAAAACAATTAGATGAATTGAGGATTAAATTAAAAAAAGATTGACATTAATACTATTTATATATATAATTAGATTAGTTTGCTTTTGGTTTGTTTAACTGTAGGAGGTGAGAGTCTTGAAAAAAATTTTATTAATATTTTTGGGTATGGTAATTTTATTATCATTTTCAACTGGATGTGTAAAAAGAATTGAAGTACAAGATCAGGGAGAAACTGTTTTAATTCCGGAAAAGTCAAAACCTTATATGGAAGAGGCTGTAACAGTAGAAGATAAGGCGGAAAATCTTAAAGAGGATATCTCTGAAAAAAAAGGAACAGTGGAAGAAGTTGAAGAAGAGTATCAAGAAGCGAAAGAAAATGAAGCGAATCTAGAAAAGTATAATAGAGTTAAGGAATCAAAAGGAAAATTGTGGTGAGGGGGATAGATATTATGAAGAAAATAGGTATTATTTTATTAGTTGTTCTTTTTGTTGCTCCATTGATGGCACAAACTAGACCGCCGGAAGATGGTTCTGTTGAAGAATGGAACAAATATTATCAGGAAAGAGAAGCAATGGCAGAAGAAAAAGTTGAAGAATATCAAAATGAAATAGAAGAGTTAAATCAAAAAATTGATAATATTGAAACTAAAACAGAAAATATTAGACAATGGAAACCTGAAGAAAAACAAGTTATGGAAAATTTCAAAGAAGTTCCAAAAAATTATGTTGTTAAAAAAGGTGACTGGTTATCAAAATTAGCAGAATATGAAGAAGTATATGGAAAAGGTAACTATGCAAAATGGCCTGTTATTTACAGAGCAAACAGGGATCAGATTAAAGATCCTGATTTAATTTATCCAGGTCAAAATTTTGATGTTCCAAGATTGCTTCCAGAAGAATGGAAAGTATATAAGGGAGAAACCTTAAAAGGTATCTCATCATATTATGAAATTTATGATTCTGCAAAGGAATGGGAAAAAATTTATAAAGCAAATAATGACAAAATATCTAACCCTGATGTAATTGATTCAGGAATGGTATTAGATATCCCTAGACCATAATTTTTTGTAATTTAAATTTTGCTTTTGCTAAAAATTATGGGAGAAATTATTAGATATTTTTTTAATGATTTCTCCCTTTTTTTTATTTTTTTTTATTTTAGAGGGGTGAAGATTGTTGGCTAATGAAGAATCTAAATTCACGCTTACCATTCCATCTTCAACTGATTTAAGAAATTTGCAGGGTGTTAATAATCAAAATATTAAAATTATAAAAGATCTTTTAAATGTAAATTTTACTATCAGAAATGGAGAATTAATATTTAATGGGTTAGAAAATAATTTTAATAAAGTAAAAATTGTAATTAATGAAATAATCGAACTTTTAAATTCTGACTATAAACCTAAAAAATCTGATGTTCGTTATATTATTCAGATGGTTAATCATGGAGAAAAACCTCATTTACATGAGTTGCTAAATAAAAAAGTTGTAATAACAGCAAAAAAAAAAGTTATTACACCTAAGACTTTACATCAAAAAGAATATGTTGATGCTATTGATAAGTTTGATATTACTTTTAGTATTGGACCAGCTGGAACTGGAAAAACATATTTAGCTGTTGCTAAAGCTGTTAATTATTTGAGAGATAATATAATTAAAAAACTTGTATTGGTTAGACCAGCTGTTGAAGCTGGAGAAAAAATTGGATTTTTACCCGGAGATATAAAAGATAAAGTTAATCCCTATTTGAGACCGCTTTATGATGCTTTATATGAAATGTTGACTCCCAGTAAAGTTGAAAATTTAATTTCAAAAAATGTTATTGAAATTATTCCTCTTGCTTTTATGAGGGGAAGAAGTTTAAATGATTCATTTATAATAATGGATGAAGCTCAAAATTCAACCCCTGATCAGATGAAAATGTTATTAACAAGAATGGGTTTTGGGTCTAAAATAATAGTTACTGGGGATATAACCCAGGTTGATTTACCGGACAAACAGGAGAGCGGACTGGTTAATGCTGAAAAGAAGCTATCACATATAGATGATATTGCTTTTATTTTTTTCTCACGAATCGATGTTGTTAGACATAGTCTTGTTCAGAAAATAATAAAAGCGTATAAGAATTGAAAATTATGAAAACTATGATAAAGGAATTTGAAAAAAAAATATCACAAAAAAAAGGTGATTACTTTAAGTCATTTTTTAAAAATAGTGTTGTTATTTCTTTAATATTATTATATTTTTTATTATTAGGTTTCTATACGTATAACAAATTAAATTATGATAAAATTAATTATGAAATTGGTAAGGTTTTAAATGAAAATATCTATTCTGAAATTGATTTTGTATGGGTTGATAGAAATAAATCAAAAGAATTAATTCAGGAAAAAATTCAAGAATCTCCTTTAATTTACTATATTGATCAAAATGTTTATGAAAATATTGAAAAGGATTTATTATCAGACATTGAACGAATTAATAACATACTTGACTCAAATCTCAATAAAAATGAAGCAATTATGAGAATTAAAACAGTATGGGATAAGATTGATATAGAAAATGAAAAATTAATTTTTAGTAAAAGTGAATTGAATACCCTTGCAAAAATATCATTAAAAATTCTTGAAGAAATTTACAAAAAAGGTGTTATCGATCAATCCTTCTTTATAAAAAATACTAATCAAAATATTATTATAAAAAATATGAATGGTCAAAATATTAATAGAGAGAGACTTATAGTTAAAGAAAAAATTGATAATTATCTAAAGAAAAAAATAAATGAAACACTTGAAGGGGAAGAACAATACAAGGATTTAACTTTTTTCATTGTTAAAAATTATATAAAAATTAATGTTAAATATAGTAAAGAAAAAACATCAAGTTATAAAAAACAAATAAAAAACAAGCAGACATATATAAAAAAGAAGATTGAAAAAGGAGAAATTATTGCAAGAGAAGGAGAGATAGTTGATGAAAGTTTACATAATAAAATTTTAAAAATGTATGATAGTTTACAAAAATCAAAAATAATTAATATTGTAGGTTTTAGTTCAATACTAATGGTCTTTTTTGTAATATTTTCTTTTTTTATGAATAAATATTTCAATTCATTAAGCAGGTCAAAATATACAATATTTATTTTATTAATAATACTCTATTTTTTAACTTTGATGTTATTTCAGAATTATATTAATATAAAACTATTTTATATTTTTCCTTTTTTAACATTCATTATAGCGATTTATTTTTTAATTAATTTCAGGGTCTCTTTAATTTCTTTAATTATTTTTTTTACAATTTACATTCTTTACATAGATAACCTGAATTATTTATTAATATTTTTATTAATGGCTTTTTTCTTTTATATAAATAAAGATAAATTAAAAAAACGATATCCAAGTTTAAAAACTATTGTCTTTTTTATATTTTTTACTTTTATTGTTTTTATAATAATCAATTATCTTTTTTATGAGATGAATGTTTCTCCTCTTAATATTTTTAGATTATTTTTCTATGCTATATTAAATATTTCAATTACATTTGTTATAGCTTATGTGCTGATATTTTTATTTGAAAGATTTTATAATATTACTACCGATATTAATTTAAGTGAATTATTAAACTGGGATAATCCTCTATTGAAAAAATTAATGAATATTGCTTCTGGAACATATAGACACAGTGTAATTGTTTCAGAACTTTCGGAAGAAGCAGCAAAAGCTATAGGAGCTGATTCCGTATTAGCAAAAGTTGGTGGATTATATCATGATGTTGGTAAAATTAAACGCGCTAATTATTTTATTGAAAATCAATTATATGGACCTAATAAGCATGATTCTTTACTACCTATTATGTCAGTAAGGATATTAAAAAATCATGTTGATGAAGGAGTTAAAATTGCAAAAAAATATGGAATAGCAAATAAAATTATCGATATAATAAAAGAACATCATGGAACATCAATTATTAGATTTTTTTATATGAAAGCTAAAAATCAAAATGAAGAAGTTGATGAAAAATTGTTTAGATACAATGGACCCAAACCAAAATCAAAATCATCAGCAATAATTTTTCTTGCTGATAAGGTAGAAGCAGTTGCAAGGGTATTGACAGATTCTCCATTTCATGTAGTAAAAGAGAGGATTAACAAAATATTTAAAGATGCTCTTGATGATTCACAGCTTGATAATACAAATTTAACTTTGAAGGAACTCGGTATAATTAAAAATAGTTTTGTTGAATATTATAAAAGTAACCTACATAAGAGGGTGGAATATCCTGATGAAATCAAGTGAAATTTTAAATATAAATGAAAAAAATAACTGTAATTTAAGTAAAGATATGAAAAGAAAATTTATTATGATTACAGATAAAATATTGAATGATTTTAATAAAAATAATAAATATATTAATTTGTATATTACGGATAGTAGTGAAATTAAAAATATTAATAAACGGTATAGAAAAATTGATGAAGAAACTGATGTAATTTCTTTTTCACTTGAAGATGAATATGATAATTGTTTGGGTGAAATTATTATTTCTGAAGAATATGTTAAAAATAAGTATGATAATTATGAAAAATGTATGCAGAAAATGTTAATTCATGGGATATTACATATTTTAGGATATGACCATAAAACAGAAAAAACTTATACTGAAATGATTGAAATTCAGGAAGGCTATTTAAAAGATTTTTATGAAAAAAAAGAATAATGATAATCTAATTGATAGTTTTAAAAATGCTATTGAGGGATTGAATATTACATACAAAATGGAGAAAAACTTCAGATATCATATAATTCTATCATTTTTAACTATTCTGGTTTCCCTTCTTATGAAAATTGATTCGTTTCATTTGGTAATTATAGTAATTTCAATTTCATTTGTTTTAGTTGCAGAACTATTTAATACTGGGTTTGAAGTATTAATTGATAATTTTATCACAAAAAAGAGGAATAAAATTATCAAAGTTATAAAAGATATTTCTGCTGCTGCTGTTTTGATTACTTCAATAAATGCTCTGGTGGTGGGGTATTTTTTAATATTTACCAAACTTTTTAAAAAAATATTAAATATTTTTAAAATTAATTGGGTGATCAATGATACAATAATATTTATTTCATTTATATTTTTGATATTATTTATAATTATAATAAAAAAAATAATTAATTCTGAAAAGGTGTTTAAGGGCGGTTGGCCAAGCGGACATTCAGCACTTTCTTTTTCAATATTTGCTTTAAGTTTAATGTATGTTAATATATTAATTATAAAGATTTTGATTTTTTTATTAGCAATTATAGTATCTAAAAGCAGAATAGATTTAAAAATTCATTCTTTTTCACAGGTTATTTCTGGTGCTATAATTGGTTTTAGTTTAACAGTAATAATTAGCTATATCTTGGGAGGATTTGTACAGTAATGTATATAAATTACGTTTTAGTTTTACTTATAAGTATTTTACTTTTCCTATTTAAATTTGTTGAATCATTTTTTGCAGGATTCAAGTATAATGAAATTAGAAAGATTTTATTTAAAAAGAAAAAAATTAGATCCATTTTTATAAAGTGGCTTGAAAAAAGGGATATATTATTGGCAACTATTCATTTTACAAGATATCTATACGAAATAATACTAATATCACTATTATTTTTTATAACAGGTAAAAATATTGGTTTAACAATGTTATATTCATTTTTTATTTTTATAACAGTAGGTGAATATTTACCGCGTTCTTTAGCTATGCAGGGCAAACTACAATATTTTTATTTTTTATTATCACCTGTTTATTATTTTTTACATCTATGTATGCCATTTGTTAGAATAATTTTATTGCCAATTGATTTTTTGTTAAAAATATTTGGAGGGAAAAAAGTTTTAAAAACATCATATTTTGGGAGAGTAGAAGATAGAATAATTAAAAATATTTTCAAAGAGGGAAATCTCCAGGAAAGAAAGTTGATAAATAGTGTTTTAGAATTTAAGGATATTGTTGCCAAAGAAGTAATGATTCCCCGTATTGATATTATAGCTGTTCCTGTTGATATAAGATATGATGAGTTAATTGATATTATAGAAGAAAAAGGACATTCCAGACTCCCTGTTTATGATGAGAGGCTGGATGATATTCTGGGAATTGTTTATGTAAAAGATTTAATTAAAATCAATAAAGATACTTTTAATATTAAAGCTTTAATACGCGATACTTTTTTTGTCCCTGAAACAAAAAAGATAAATCAGCTTTTAAAAGATTTTCAATCAAAACACAAACATATGGCATTTGTTGTTGATGAATATGGTGATTTAATTGGGATTGTTACTATTGAAGATGTATTAGAAGAGATTGTTGGAGAAATTGAAGATGAGTATGATGTTGAAGAAATTCTTTATACCGAGTTATCAAAAAAAGAATATGTTGTTTCTTCTAAAATGACAATAGAGGAATTTGAAGAAACTTTTAATATTAATATAAAAAAGTTTGAAGATGAAAATGCAGAATATGAAACTTTAGCCGGTTTTATTATTTCAAAACTTGGTGTTTTACCTCAAAAAGGGCAAAAACTTGAATTTGAGAAATTTTCTTTTAAAATAATAGAAGCAGATGACCGCAGGATTAAAAAGATTTTATTAACGGTTAAGGAATCAGGAGAAGAGAAATGAAGTTTATAAATTGGATTAAAAAAAGTTTTTTTGCAGGGTTGATTGCTGCACTTCCATTTGCTTTAACAATTTATATAATATATTTTCTAATAGATAAGTTTGACAATTTTATTGGAAGCTATTTTGCTATTTATTTCCCTGGGATAGGATTAATTGCAGTATCAATTTTAATTTTTGTTTTTGGAGTGTTAATAAGAAATATTATTGGAAGTAAATTACTTAAATTTTCTGAATTAATAATTGATCGCATGCCTTTTATTAACAGGATATATAAAAGTATAAAACAAGTTACATCATCTCTAATTGGTAGTGGGAATAAAATTTTTAAAAGAGTTGTTTTATTAGAGTATCCAAGGAAAGAAATATTTTCTCTTGGATTTGTTACTGAGAAAATGAGTTCTTCTTTTGAAATATTGAATGGTAAATTAAATACTAAAGACTATATTTCAGTGTTTGTACCCACAACACCAAATCCAACTTCTGGATATTTAATATATATAAAAGAATCGGATGTAATTGATTTAGATGTCGATGTTGAATCAGCGATGAAAATAGTAATATCAGGGGCGCTTGTAAAAAGAGATTTTATAAATAATCAAATAAATAAGACAAAAGGTGATTTATAATGAAATCAGGATTTGTATCGGTTCTGGGATTACCAAACGTTGGTAAATCCAGTTTAATTAATAAACTTGTTAAACATAAAATTTGCATAGTAACTTCTAAACCACAAACTACCAGAGATCAAATTCAGGCTGTTGCTCACTGGGATAAAAGTGATACCCAGGTTGTCTTTATCGATACTCCGGGATTATTTGATCCTTCAAGAAGATTGGGAAAAGCAATGGTTTCAAGAGCAAAAAAGTCAATAAATGAGATTGATTTAATTTTGTACATGATTGATGCTTCTCATAATTTTAATAAAAAAGATCAAAAAATATGGGAATCGGTAGATTTGCCTGATGAAAAAATTATTATTCTTATAAATAAAGTTGATTTATTAAAGGGAGAAAATGATTTAATACAATTAATTGATAAAATCAATAAATTTACAAATATTGAAACTATTGTTCCGATATCTGTTAAAGATAATTACAAAATTGATTTATTAAAAAATTTAATCAAGAATAATCTTGAAGAAGGTCCTGTTTATTACCCTAAGGATATGTTAACCGATAAAGATAAAAAATTTATGATAAAAGAGTTGATAAGAGAATCTATTATTAAAAATGTTTATGAAGAGTTGCCTTATGTTGTTGCGATAATAATCAAAGATTTTTCAGATAAATATATAAAAGCAACAATAATTTGTGAAAAAGAATCTCAAAAAGGTATTTTGATTGGATCCGGAGGGTCTATGATAAAAAAAATTGGAAAAGAATCCAGAAAAAAAATTGAAAATTTTTTAGATAAGAATGTTTATCTGGAACTCGTTGTGAATGTTAAGAAAAATTGGCGAAAAGATGAAAGAATTTTGCGAGATTTAGGTTACATAGATTAGTGGAGTGAGATTATGGCAAGTAGAGATAGATTAATTAGCAAAGCTGATAAGTTAATTCAGAGTGGAAAATATAAAGATGCTAAATTTAAGCTACAGGATTATTTACTTAAAAATCCAAAAGACGAAAAAGTTTTATGGAAACTTGTTAATGTATACATGATGAATAATGATGCTGTTAATTCAGTAAAAACCCTTAGAAAAATACTTAATTACAATTCTGGGAGTAAATATTCAATTATAGATTTTATAAGAGATAAACTTGTTAAAAAATTTCCTAAATCATCGGAAGTAATTCAATTTCAATTTGAACTTGAATTGCAGAATAAAGATTATAAATCTTTATATTATACTTTGAAAAAATTAAATGAAGATAAATTAACAGAAATAAGAGATAAATATAAAAATAAATTGAAAATGTTGAAAAAAATAAATGATGTTGATTTTATTTTAAATAATAATATTGATCTTTTTTATAAATTGTTTTTTACAAATTTTGTTTTAGAAAAGTATAATAAAGCTTTTGATTATATCGAAGAAATTTTAAATAGAAATATAGAACCTGAAATGAATTTAATCTTGGAGTTTTTGAAAATATTTCAAAATATTGAAAATGATAATCCTTTTTTAAATTATTATATAGGAAGAATTCTCGTAAAAAATGAAAAATACAATAATGCTATTAAAGAATTTATAAGAGGAATCGAAGAAAACCGCTCTTTATATGGGTATATTACAAAAATACTTGATTCAATCGATATTGATTTTGATACCTATCCAAATATTCATAAATTAAAAGCCCTTGGAAATTATTATAATGAAAATTATAAAAAATCTGTTGAGAATTTCATTCTTTTTTTTGAAAATTCTGATAAAGAAAAAAATTTAAAATTTATAAAAGAAAATTTAACAGATATCTATTTAAATCTGGGACCCAAAAATTTTGTTATTACAGCCTTAGTTCAATTATTAGTCTATGAAGAAAAATATGATGAAGCTTACAGAAAGTTTATTCAAATTAAAAATCCTCAATCAAAAAAAGTTGAAGAATTAGGGCAAATATTGCTAGAAAAAAATCAGGATAGTGAAAGAATATATAAAGTATTAGCAGATTATCATAAAAATAATGAAAATTATAAAAAGCAATTGGATTTATTAAAAAAAATATATGAGTTAAATAATGATAATTCAGATTATATCATAGATCAATTAACTGAAATTGATAAAGAAAATTATGACCTAAAAGAGTATTATACATTATTGGGGGATGCATATCTGGCAATTAATAATATAAAAAAAGCATATCTTCTTTTTAAAGAATTTGAAAAATCTTTTACTAATTCAACAGAAAAAATAATAAATAATTATGAAAATCTTTTAAAATATTCTCCTAATTCTATAAAATTACAAAAATTATTGTTTACTATCTATTTTGAAAATAATTATAATAAAAAAGCTTTAAAAATTCTTGGCAAATTGGTTATTAATGATAACAAACTTTATTATGATGAATTATATCTTAAATTAAATGAACTTGGAGATAATGCACCAGAATTATTAGATAATATTATTTCTTTATTGAATATATTTAAAAAAAAGAAGTTGAAAAAGGAATATATAAATTATAATGAAGCATATCTATTGTTTTTGAAATCTGCGGATCCGGTAATGATATTTCAGAAGATAAACAATTCATTAAAAAATTCTAAAGATGAACAGCTGGTAGAAAATTCTGAAAAACTTGCAAAAAAAATACTTGAAAGTAACCCTAATAATTTAGATTTAAAATGGAAATATGTTGATATATTATTGGATAATAAATATTATGATAGAATTATAGATAATATTAAATCTATATATCTTAATTATCAGGGAGAATATCTCAATATTTTAACCTATATGAAAAAATTAACAGACAAAGGTTTAATAAATGATGAAATAATAAATCTTTATAATGAAATCGCAATTGAAAAAAGTGAATATAATAAATTACAGAAATTTATTGATAGTATAAAAGAAAAGAATCCTGATTCAGCAGCAATTTTAATTTCTGAAATATATTTAAATTATGAAAAAAATGAATTTAAAAAATTAATCAAATCTCTTAATGACTTACTTGAAAGAAATAATAATACATCTTTAAAACTAATTAAGAATATCATTGATGAGATATCAATAATAGTTAAACCAAACCCAGGATTAAATTATATATTAGGTAGATATTATTTAGAAATTGATGAATATAAAATAGGACTTGATATTTTTGAAAAAGTAATAGGAAAAGAAGAAAAATACACCAAATTAATGATTGAAAAGATACAAAAAGTAAGTGAATTAAAAGGGGATTCCCCACGTATTTTAATGTTAATTGGTGATATTTTTAATAAATTAAATAAGTACAGGCAAGCAATAACTCATTATAATAGAGCAATACAGATTGATTGTGAACTTGCTGATACTTTGCATCCAAAATATGAAAAAATATATAAGAGAAATGAAGATGATGAATTTATAATTTTTGAATTAGCAAGATTGTATATTTATTTAAATGAACTTGATAAAGCCTACAGATTATTGGATGATATTCAAATCAAACAGGATAATGTTTTAAAATATATTAAATTATTAAAAATGATGATTAATGAAAATGAGGATTTTTGGAAGGGATATAAATTGCTTGCAGATCAGTATCTGAAAAATCATAAAATTACTTCTGCTATTGAAAATTATAATAAGATATTTAATAAGTTGGATAATAATGTTCTCAATAGTTTAAAAGAAAAGGTTGAAAGTTATTTGAAAGATAAAACTAATAGTAAGTTAAAATTGTTCTATACTAAAATATTAATAAACTTAAACTCTAACATTGATTTAATTATTGAGAATATTAATGATATAATGAAATTTAATGATCCATCTCTGAATGTAGAGTTAATACAAATTTTAGATTCTGCTAAAGAATTACATGAAAATGAAAAAATACTGGAATTAATTATTGATTTAAACATGAGTATAAGAAATTACAATGAAATATTTTCAATAATAAAAAAAAATATAGATGTTTTTGAAGATAAGGAATATATATTTGAAACTTTTGATTTTCTCATTAAGAATAGTGAAAAAAAAGAAGAAATTTTTATTTATTATATTAATCTGTTGAAAAAGGTGGAGAGATATAACAAAATTGATGAAATATTGGAAAAAACAAATTTTAACAAATTTTTGGATAAAAATAAGCAAAAAGAGTTATTATTATTTCATGCCAATTTAAAAAAAATTAATAATGATATGAAATCATATGGTATTATTATTAAAAATTTACTTTCTATATTAGATTCAAAAAATCAATTAATTACATTAAGAGAAAAATTAAATTATGATGAAAATAGTATCTGGGTAGATTATTTGAAAAGTCATGAAAACGAAAGAAATCTTGTGAAATTAGTAAATATATATCTGGAGGGAAATAAAATAGAAAAAACTGGAGAGTTATTGTTTGATAGCTCATTTAAGAAAATTGTTAATCAAACAACCCGCAAATATTTATTATTAAAATATTATTACAAGAAAAATGATATATCAAGTTTTATGACAATATTACAATCATATAACTTTGATTCATTTAATCTTGACCACCAGGATATAAAACTATTAAAATATATTATAAATATATGTAAAAAGAAAAAAATGTTTAATAAAGCATTCTTTTATTTACATTTTTTAAAGGGTAATATAAAGGATTATGAGTATGAAAAAATATTGAATTTAATCGAAAAAGAGAAAGAAAATTATGTAAATGTTAATAAATTTAATATGAAATAAGGAGATGAGAATATGAAAAAATGTCCATTTTTAAGCAGTATAAATGAAGAATTTATTGACTGTCTTGAAGAAAAATGTTTATTTTTTAATGAAAAAGAAAAAGTTTGTTTTTTTAGTACTATAAAATCTTTTGAAATTGAAAATCTTGAAGATATTAAAGAAATAATGAAGAAATCTTCAAATACGAATAAAAAATTAATAAAAAAGATGGGTAGTTTATTAAATAAAACTTATAAATCTTTCAATAAATATATGGAAAATATTGAAAATGGTTCTTTAATAGAGAAAAAATTAAGTTCCATCGAAGATAAAATATTAGAAAAAGAAAGTGATGATATAAAGGATGAAAAGTATATAAATAATGTAGAGGAGATTAAATCCTATTTGAAAAAACTTTATGATGAACGATTCACTATTCTTGATGAATATAAGAAAAAAATTGATGAATTAAAAATAAAAAGTGATATTAATAAACAAACAAGATTAAACAAAAAATTTTATGATAAAATTTATTCTTTGATTAATGAATTTTCACAACAGATAAAAAAAAATAATAAGCTAATTAAAAATATATTGGATAAAATACTTCTAAAAATTGATTCTCAGGAAGATAATTTAATAAATATTAAGGAAGAAATTAAGAATATATCATCTACTATATTAAATACTGGTAATATTATAGAAGAGATAAATAATATAAGGTTTGATGAGTTAAATAATTCTATAAAAAATATCAGCAATAAACTTGAAATTGTTATTGAAAAAGATGAAAAAAGAATTGATTTATCTGAAAAATTAAATGAAAAAATTAGTGAAAACAATGATAATTATAAAAAGTCACAAGGACTGTTAATTGAAGAAGTAAAAAAAATGAATTCAAATGTAAATAAAATTGTTAACAATTTATCAAAAATTAATGATAACTATCAGCAGATAAATGAGGAAGTAAAGAAAAATTTAAATGAAATGAATAAAATTATGCAAATACAGGAAAAGTATATTGAAACCGAAAATGAGAATTATAAAATAAGAAAAAGCAACAAACTTAATGATGAAGGGGTTCGTTTAATGCTTGAAGATAATTATGAGATTGCAATTGATAAATTTAAAGCTGCATTAAAATTAAACTCAGAATTATGGGAAGCTTACAGTAATTTAGGGATCTGTTTTTCTGAACTTGATAAGATTGATAAAGCAAAAGAAGTTTTTAAAAATCTTTTAAAAAGTAAACCTAATTATGCAGAGGCTTATTTAAATTTAGGAAAAGTTATTGAAAAAGAAAACGATTATGAAAAATCAATTTCCTTATATAAAAAAGCCCTTGAAAAAAGCCCAAGCTTAGCAAGAGCATACAAGCTAATTGGAAATATACATGAAGAAAATAATAAAATAAACCTTGCTATAGAAAACTGGAAAAAAGCAGTCCAGATTGATCCTACATTAAGTGATCTAAAAGAGAAAATTGAAGAATATTCTGATATATATGAAATGGAAGATAAAGGAGAAAATAAATGAAAAGATATCTTTTCTCTCAGAATCTTGAAGAAATTCTTGATAAAGCTGAAGAAATAACAGCAAAATATAAAAATGAGACTATAGAACAAATTCATTTACTTTATTCTATTATCCAGAATTGTACTAATAGAATTGATAACTGGTTAAAAAAGCAAAATATAGATAAAAATAAACTAATGGAGCAGATTGTTGTAGAAATTGAGAAAATGCCAGAATCAGAAAATCCTGGTACAAAAATAGGTGAAAAAACAAAAGATATTTTGGAATTAAGCAGTATCATTGCACTAAATACAAAATCAAAAAAAATTGAACCTTTCCATCTTTTTTTAGCAATTATAGATGAGCCGGATTTTAAAATTGAAAAAATATTTGATTCTATGCATATTGAACTTGGTAATCTCGAGGATATTTATTATATAGAAGAATTGAAAAAAAATTATATGGAAGAACAGAGTAGTTTGATTAAGTATGGTGTAAATGTAAACAAACTTGTTTCTCAAAAAAACGTTCAACCTTTTACTGAAAATTGGAAAATCACTGATAAATTATTGGAAATTCTGTCTCGGGATATTAAAAATTTACCTGTTATTGTAGGATCTCTAGGTCTTGATAAAGATGTTTTAATTGAGGGTTTATCCAAAAAACTTAAAACTACTCCTGAAAAAATGCCCTTAGCAAATCATTATGTGATTAGAATTATGACTGATTCAATAATAGCTGATTCAAAGGATGCAAGTGAATTTGTTGGTAATTTAAGATCAATAATAACTGATGCTGAACAATATTCTAATGTTATTCTTTATTTCGATGAATTGTTTCCTGATTTTTATAAGGCCGGTAAAATTGATATTCTTCTTTTGTTAAAACCTTCTTTAAGTAGGAGAAATATTAAAATTATTGGTTTTACAAAAAGAGATTACATGAAAAATTATTTTGATGAAAATAGTTTTTTCAAGAAAAAAATTGAACTTGTAAAATTAAAAAAAGTGTCAAAAGAAAAAGCATTTGAAGTCTTGGAAAATTATAAGGACAATTTAGAAGAAAGAGAACTTATAAATTTATCTCAGGCAAATCTTAAATATCTATATCAAATGGTAAAAAGATACATCACTACAAATAATTTTCTTGAAGAATCGATTTCACTTTTGGATATGGTTTCCACTAATGTTAATATAAAAAAACAGTTAAAAAATAGAAAAACAAAAATTATTCGTAAAAGAGATATTAATGAGACCATAGCTGAATATTTAGACATCCCACTTGGAAGGGTGGAAAGAAGCAAGAAATATTTTAAAAATATGGAAAAAAGTCTTCATGAAAATATCATTGGACAAAAAAAAGCTATTGAAAGTATTTTAAATACAATCAAAATGAAAGAGAATTTTTTTAATTTAAATCCAAATTTGCCAGATGGTATTTTTTTATTTGTAGGTCCCCGTGGAGTTGGTAAGAAAAAGCTGATGAGAGAACTGTCAAAAATTCTTTATAATGATAAAAATAGAATTACTTTTTTAGACATGAATAAGTTTTCAAAATCTGAATCTGTTTTCAAGTTACTTGGCATGACAGATTCATCATCAAATAATGTGTATCCTTCTGTTTTAACTAAAATTATATCAAAATATCCATATTCAATTCTATTTTTAGATGAGATAGATAAAGCTTCTGAAGAAGTTTTATCTATATTCAAGGATATTTTCAAAACAGGAACTTTTGAAGATAATTTTGGTAATACTGTTAATTTTAAAGGAATAACTATAATAATGACTGTTAAAGCATATCAGGAAAAAAAGAAACAACTTGGATTTAAATCTGAAGAAATTTATGAATATAATGATGAAGAAGTAAAAGAAGGCTTAAAAAAAATTATTGATGAAGAATTAATTCATATTGCAGATAATTTGGTTATATTCAATTACCTTAATGATAAACAGATGAAGATTATTATTAGAAAAAATCTTAAAAACAAATTAAATGATAAAATCCAGACAAATTGGGTTATTGGAGAAAATATTATTGAGTTTCTTTTAGATAAAATAAAAAAAGACCCTGAAAAATTAAGAGCAATGGATAGAATATTTCAAAAATATATATTTTCTTTTCTGGCAATTAATATTAAATCTAATGATATTTTTCAGAATGATGAAATTCAAATAAAATATCAGAAAGGAAATATTGAAATTATATGAAGAAAAAATTAATTTTAGTAATACCAATACTACTATTAATTATATTTTTTTCCTTATTAATATATTACTGGATTATTCCCATGAATACTTCAGGCGTGAAATTGAGTATACAAAGAGGAGAATATTTACCTGTAGTTATTAAAAGATTTAATAAAAATGATGTACGTTTATCTAAAGTTTATACAAAATTATTTTACAGATTATTTTCAAGACAGATAAATGCGGGTGATTATTATTTTAAGACTGATATAAATCTGTTTACACTTTCAAAAATATTATCTCGTGGTTTTGTAAATGGTATAAAAGTTACTATTCCTGAAGGATTTACATACAATGATATAATTAGAAAATTAAATGAAAAAGAATTAATAGATGGGGACAAATTTAAAAAATTGTATTCGGATAAAAATTTCATAAAAGAATTGGGGATAAAATCTAAAAATTTAGAAGGTTATCTTTTTCCTGATACATATTATTTTGATAAAAATTATACCGAAAAACAGATTATAATTAGGATGTATAATAATTTGTTAGATAAAATAGAAAAACTAAATCTAATAAGTAAAATAGAAAAATCTACATTTAACTTAAATGAAATACTTACCATTGCATCACTCGTAGAATGGGAAGCTAAGGTTGATTCTGAAAGAGCTATAATTGCCCAGGTATTTTTAAAAAGATTAAAAATTTATAAACCCCTTGAGAGTTGTGCAACAATAGAATATGCGTTGGGTGAACATAAAGAAAAATTAAGTAGAGAAGATTTAGAAATTAAATCACCATATAATACTTATAAAAATTTTGGTTTACCGCCAACACCAATAAATAATCCCGGTATCAAATCAATAAAAGTTGTTTTGAATCCTGCAGATACAGATTATTTATATTTTGTTTCTAAAAAAGATGGTACCCATGAGTTTACGAAATCTTATGAAGAACATCTGAAAGCAAAAAGGAAATATAATGGACAATAATGTTGAATTACTAGCACCCGCTGGAAGTTTTGAAAAATTAAAATTAGCGGTTGGATATGGTGCAGATGCAGTTTATTTCGGAGGAGAACTATTTAATCTTAGAGCTAGAAGTAAAAATTTTACAATAGAAAAAATATCAAAAGCAATGGATTATTTACACAAAAGAAACAAAAAAGGCTACCTTACATTAAATATTTATCCAAGAAATAATGATCTGAAAAATATTGAAAATTATCTTAAAAAAATAGTTCAATTAAAAGTTGATGCAATTATTGTTTCTACACTGGGCGTTCTGAAACTTGTAAAAAATATTTTACCTGATATGGAGATACATGTAAGTACCCAGGCAAATATTACAGATATTGAAACTGCTGATATGTGGTATAAACTGGGAGCTAAAAGAGCGATTCTTGCAAGAGAATTGAGTATTGATGAAATTAAACAATTTGTAAATAAATCTAAAATTGATACGGAAATTTTTATTCATGGTTCTATGTGTATGGCTTACTCGGGAAGATGTTTGTTAAGTAAATATATGACTGGGCGTGATGCTAATAGAGGAGATTGTGCTCATCCCTGTAGATGGAAATATTATGTAAGAGAAGAAAAAAGAAAAGAAGAACTATTTGAAATTTCTGAAGATGAGAGAGGGTTATATATTTTTAATTCTAAGGATTTAATGTTATGGGATTATATTCCCCGTTTAATTGATATTGGCATTAAAAGTTTTAAAATTGAAGGAAGAATAAAGGGTATTCTTTATTTAACTACTGTTATTCGGTCATATAGATTATTAATAGATTCTATTTTAAATAAAAAAGATTACAAAAAACAAAAAAAATGGAGAAATATGTTGTTTGAAGCTAATAATAGGGGGTATCATGAAGGATTTATAGCCGGTTCAGATGGGTATGAATCAAATATTGAATCTTCACGAACTTTTTCAGATTATAGAATTTTGGGCTATATAAATGAAACTGGTGAGTTTATTGCAAAAGCTCCTTTTGAACCTGGAGAAAACTATAATTATTTTGAACCTGGGAAGAAACAGGGAAGCATAAAAGTCGTTAGTGTTGTAGACCTTGATGGAAAAACTGTTAAAGCAGCTAAACCGGGGAGAACTTATAAAGTTAAGTTTGATAAATCTATTAAAAACTTTAGTGTATTAAGGTATAAAAGATGAAGAGAAGAAAAGAATTTTTATTATTAATGATTATTTTTATTATTATATTATTTTGTTCTTTTAGATTTATTTTAACTAATAACAAAACCGATCTGGAAAAAAAATTATACGTGTATCAGAAAATAAAAATTAAAATACCGGAATTAATAAAAAATAAAAAAAGTATTTCAGGATTTCGGGGTAGATTATTAGAAAAAAATGATATTTCGGAAGAAGAATGGGATATTTTTTTAGATAAGATTGAAAAAGACAAAAATTTCTTGAAAAAAATCTTTACTGAATTAGAATCAAAATGATATGATTATATCATTTTTATCAGTTTTATTAATATCATTTCTGA
>Ga0209925_1000403_pt1 | contig 22441 bp, 21 predicted proteins | sample SalPonR2_A_D1_MG_FD_185702 | JGI IMG/M metagenome (GOLD analysis project Ga0209925, IMG submission 185702) | Salt pond soil microbial communities from South San Francisco under conditions of wetland restoration - Salt Pond MetaG R2_A_D1_MG... ... | reverse complement strand
CCCTCACATGCTGGACAGGCAGCCCTTCAATTTGACAGGTGAGCCGCAATGCGGGAGGAGGCTGGAAAAATGCGGATGAGGATTCAGGAAACCTGGTCTTAGTAGGTCCTACGGCTTCTTAGTCGATACTCATCCGTCGAATCAATCCATTTTCACACTCTTCGTCGCTGTCAGCCCTCTTCTCGATGCTTACAAGGCCCAGCAGCGGCAGAAACAGCATCCCCTGCCCACCTTCCAGCCGCCTTACCATCGACCCTGTCGCGCCTCTCACGAGAACAGCAGCAGCGGTATCGTTGACGTTACCAGTGGAACAGGTAAGATGGAAGTACTTAATGAAGACAAATTGAGGTACTGAGGGATGAAGAAGAATAGACATCGAGCAACAACGGGGTTGAAGATTTCTGAAGGCGAAGTGAGGCCTTGGTCAGGACGGGACGTTCTATGTCCGCAGCAGGAAATTGATCGTTCCTCCTTTTTTCTTCATCTCTTCCAGGGTATTTCTGCCCTTCCAATGATCGCATCAACCTGCTTTCCCCTCCATCATCCTACCGACCCGTCGTCAAAGGGGGGAAGGATGGGGGACTGCAAGGAGGCAGGGGAGGAATGTTGAAGAGCCCGAATACATCTTTGATGTCGATGGACACGACGGTGTCAGCAGCTTCCACCTCCCATCACTCCATCTCCAGATTCAACCGACTAACATAACAAATAACGGACTTATGTCGGCGGTAGGGGATAGACATGAAGCAGCTTCAGGAGTACGAGGCAGTCAATATCCACGCGCGTTCATGTGATAGTATGTGTATGAAATGTCTGTAAACAATCAAAAATCAACCGACAACAGAACAAGTGCCAGAGCTATTCCAATACATTTAAGTCCATGATGGCTTCGACAGTCAACCGTAATAAGAGCCGACTCTTGGACCGACACGTGCCCATCCTCCATCATCATAGCTATATAGTAACTTGGTCAAGCCGTGGTCGAAAATATTCAAAAAGATTGATTTTTGTAAAGCTTTTTTGTGCGGTTTTGACTCTGACTTCAAGATTTGAAGAAAAATTGTCTCGCATATTTCACATGCAGATGATGTTTCTGTTTTTACTGTTTTTCTGTTTCCTATCATTTGCAAAACTCACTTTTCGCTTCATCTTTAAGCCTTTTTGAATGTTTCTTGCTCTCATTCACCTTTTCGATGACATGCACGATTCCTGCACTCGCTTCCTACGGAGTCCCCTCTGCTGCTGTCGTTTGCGCCTCTCCTACCTCCGCTACCTCAGGTTTGTGGGCATACTTTTCCCCAGCATCGATGAGATCGCGCCCTTGTTCCCTTTTTCTTTCCTTTCCTTTGCGCTTTGCCTCCAGTTCCTTGTGGAAGCGCGCCAGTCGGAAAGCAAATAAACCCCGGATGACCTCTTCCTCCTCATCGCTCAAAAATCCCTTTCCTTCACGTACTCTCACTGCGGCATCTGATTTCTTCCTCCTTCCCGTCTGCGACTGCCTATCAAGTACGCTTCCCCTTGTTCCATTTTCTTTTCCCTCCCCCCTCTCTTCCAATAATTTAGCATGCTCAGCCTCGTCGTCTTTCTCTTTACGCCAGCGCTCTTCTTCCTCTTCCTCATCGTCGTTTTCAGCGCCCGTGTCCTCCTCGATGCGAATGGAAGGAGGGATCTGAGAAGGAGCAGGAGGCTTGTAGGGGATACCATGAAGCTTTTCCATTTTTAAGGCAAATTGGTGGCGCAGACGGGCGTCGCGGTCATGGTGCGAGTGCTCCACCTAGAAAAGATAAATAAGTCAGAAGAGAACTTGAAAGCGATGAATGGGATCAATAGGAAACGGGCTGGACCTACCAACATGCCGAGCTTGAGGCCAGACTCCAGCATCCGAGTGAGTTTCACGCGCATTTGCAGGGCAGATTCGCGCTAGACAGGAAAGAGAGGGAGAAAAAGAAGTCGGCGAGAAGCACAAGGATCTCGGCAAATCACTTTGGCGAACGACCGCATCGGAAGCAATGAGCGTGGCACAAAACCTTCCTTCCAGCTGACGAACGAATCACGCGAATTCAGGGGTAGAGCCAACTTGCCCCCCCATCTATACCCGTCTATCAGCGTGTCACTGTTATCAATCATCTACGCAAACAATCATGTGTAATGGTGAGTCAGGTAAGCGTGGACCGGAGACACCCCTACCTGGACGAAAGTGGAGGGAAATTTGTGCGAGAGCCATAGATAAGCGTCGAGGACGGAGTGCTTGGTGCAGAGCTCATTCATGCCGAGAAGTGTGGTAGGGGGGGACGCGGGCAGGCGAACGGAGAGCGGCATGGGCCGGCGCGCCGCCCGGGCGGCAGCAAATTGATAAAGCATCTTAAAGAGATAGAGCGGGTAGGGTAAAGAAGCGCAGAAAATGGATGGTAAGATGACAATGAAGCATCACATTCAGCCGAAGGAAAGAGCATAAGGAGCTGTGGTTAGAAGCACGACACACGGCGAAAAGAGCATGTCATAAGAATTGGGGAAATCGGACGGAGAGGATGACCGCACACCTGCATAGCGAATCTATCGCGGCTGCTAATGGGCACCGACGAGAGGATATAGCGCTCAGCAATGGACAGGGGCTTGACTTGCGCCAAGTAGGAGGCGATGGAGGCCATGGATCGGGAGCGGCACATGTGGTAGGTGTCCGAGACCTGGCAGGGGAAAGGGCGTGGAGGGGGCCAAGAACAGAGACCAGAGGGAGGCGGTAACTCGTTCAACTCCCGTATATGAATGGTCGGCTCTCCCCGTCCCCTCGTACCTCCGCCATGTTGAAGAAAGAGTCCATGACTTCCATCAGTCCCAGGCCCTCCTCCTCTTCTTCTGACGTCTGTTGCCCTTCCTCGCCCGTCTCTTCCTTCCCATTCTCCTCCTTCTTCCCTCTGTTCATCTCCAATCCAATGTCTCTCGCAAAAAAACTCGCATGGAGCGGAGAAGATAAGCCTTTCTTCCGTTGTTGCCACCTTTCTTCTTCTCCCCCCAGTTCCCCGCTGCCCTTTATCCGTCCCACCTAAAGTGGACGGAGAGGGAAAGAGAGAGAGAGAAAATGCATAAACAAGAGGTTGAGTAGAGTCAAATGAGAAAAAAACGTACAGGGGCGTCATTACGAATAAATTGACCATATAAGATATACGGATTGATTTGATCATATCTACACACCTGTGATTCTAGGAGCGACGCAAAATCCTCTAGTTGTTCAGGAGAAGGAAATAGGCCGGCCCGGGCGATTTGCTCGGTAGCCGTGCCCAACCCTTAAGGGAGGCGGGTATGGACAGAAGCGGTGAGCAGAAATGACTCAAAAAAGTTCGAAACCAACCACGAAAGAGCAGTAGGCAAGGAATTGAAAATGAGGATCAAACCTTGTCGAAGAAATTCCATGTCCTCTCCCTTGTAGCACGTGACTTCGCCCCGGGGAAAGCGGGACGAACGACGACCGGCCCGGCCAGCGATCTGTTTGATCATACCTAGGCGTGAGAGGTACAGAATAGCGGAAGGTGTGAGCCACTACAGGAAGAAAACAGTGCAAACGACGAAGTAAGGCGCGCGCATGAGAGGAATATTAAGATCAACCCCTTCGTCCCTCTGTCAAGACGCATTGAGGAATCCTAGCGCGACGTACCTGAATGCAACACCTCAGCACCGCCCTCGTCGGATACTTTGATAAGAGAGTGGAAAATGATCCGCCTGCGGGGGGGTGGAAGCGATTAGGACTGGTGTTCCATGAATGAAGGGAGGCTATCCAGGAGTCTAGAGATATGTGAAAAGCGCTGCCGGCTGCTCATAGCAATCAGTCACGAAGATAAAACAATACTAGTCTGCAGGGAAGGGAAGGCGTTGGACAGACCTAATGTTGAGATTCAGGCCCATTCCAATGGCATCAGTGGCGACCAGGACGTCGAAGCCCGTTCCCTCTTCGTTGAAGATTCGCGCCTGGGCGGACCGTGTCTCGGAGGGAAGGGAGCCATAGACCATGCAGCACTTGTGACTGAGCAGGATGTAGAACGACAGAGAGGAAGATGTTATAGAGGGCGACTAGGAGCAAACAGGGGGACTGGTCGCGCGATGTGTGACTCAAGCGCATGAAGGACGTCATGTAATGACATGAAGGCGGAGAAAGAAAACGAAGGAATAAGGACCCAAAATACCTGGTCTTGGCTTCGATCTCTTGTTTAATGGAACAAATGTCAGACTTGCTGAAGGCAACAATGCAGTCTCCTACCATTACCTGTGACAGTTTTAAAAGTTCGTCGTTGAAAACAGCAGGCACCCGGTAGCACGTGAGTACGAGAGGTAATTGAACGCAGGAACAGTAACGGAGGGGAGAAAATAGGATCTCAAATTACCTTGGAGTAGTCAAGCAGCGGCTCGGAGGCGATGGTAAGTTCCGTCATACGCTCATATTTTCGGATCTGGAGAGAAAAAGAAGGGTGGACATAGTCATGAGCGCGTACGAGCACGGACACCGAAATTCTAACTCTAAGAGATGAGGATGGGGTTCGTATGCGCTCTAACAATAGGAAAGGAAACAGGGTACCTCCAGGTCGTCTCCAGTAGCCTGGCAGAGACGGGAGACCACTTCCACGGCTTCGGGTCCTCCACACAGGTGAATCTCCTTGGCTCGGAGCCCCAGGAGGGCGCTACACATGATTTTAAGACATGAGAGGTGAGTACGGGGTCAAGAGAGGGTAGTCATAGAAGCGGAGATGGGGAAGGCGCATGTAACAAAAGGTATGATGGAGCGAAGGGGCCAACAAAAGGAAGATCAGCGAATATTGTGTGAGGATCGAGGACGAACACGAAAGACAAAGGACAAAACGAAACGCACCGAGTCCAGGCGTGGCCTCGCTCTGGGTCGCCGATCATCTGGATCTCATCCAGCACCGCCACGTCGTAGTCCTGACGCAAGCTGCACATTTCAACCTGGTAACAGTGGCGAGGCGCAAAAAACAGGCAGTATTGTAAATTTGCGGCGCACAAAAGCAGTAAAAGCTGTCATTCGCCAGCTCGCGTACCGTAGCACTGGTGTGGTCGGAGAAGGGAATAAGCCTCTTCTCCTGGCCGGTGAGAAGAGAGCAGTAGACGCCCTCCTCGTTAAGTGTATCATAGATCTGTGGGGAATAAAAGGGGGAAGAACAGGGGATATTGATATAATGGAAATGGAAGGCAAAATGAGGGAACGCGATGAAATCCTCACCTCGAGAGCCAACAAGCGGAGGGGCCCCAGGTACAGGCCGCCCCCTTTCGCCGGATCGGCCATTTTCAGGCGCTGAAGCGCATGATAGGTTTTGCCGGAGTTGGTGGGGCCTGAAGCAGGGGAAAAGACGACGGAAGAAATCTGGAGGTGAGACTAGCTCTTTGCCCGATGCAGCCCTCAGAACCTGCCAGCACCCTACCACCCAATTCTCGTCTCCTCACCTGCGTGGTATATGATCTTCCTCCGCATGAGGCGGGCGTAGGGGTACCAGTCGTGAGGAAGCCGCATGTCACACACGCGCACCAGCTGGCCGAGGCCACTGTCCTTCATCGCCTTCCTCTCCTTATCCGCCGTCGACTCTCCCATCCGTTGCCGCTCTCCACCCAGCTCTGTCTCCTCCCCCGATTCTTCCCTTCCTTCCCCTTCCACACCGGCCAGACTCGGCGCTGAGAGCGGACGAGCAGCGGCCAGGGAGCGGATGATAAAGGGAAGAAGGATGGCTTCCACGCGCATAAATTCAGGGGGAAGAGGCGGGAGAGCCCTGTCGATGGAAGAGGGAAGGGGAGAACGTCAGAAAAGGAGAATCAGGACAAGGAGCAGGTGGAAAAAGAGTTTAAATCTTCAGTGGGAGGTTTCCCAGTCTTGTTTCGCTTATCTCTTGTGTCAACATCATCACTTTCCAACGTCGCACATGATTGAAGAGACAGAAGGACCAATAGTGAGGGGAAATCACACGTGCGGATAGGGAGGATAATAAGGAATGGTCCAGACACAAGCTGGCTGATGGAGGGGCAGAGGCAAAGGAGACGATCAAAGGAAGTGAGCGACTCATAAAGCTCATCGGACAATCAAGGAGACGAGGCCATCGGCAGGCAAATGGCAGAGGCGTGGGGACCGAGCAAGACAGGAAGTACAGAGAAAGGTTGAAGATCCAGGAAAAAACCATTGGACGGATAAGCCAAGAGAGAAAAGGACGACATGAGAGAGGAAGGTTCTACGCACGGTTTCTCCCCGCTCATAGTGTAGCTGTGCCGGCGAACTTTGGCGTGCCAAGCGTCGAATGTGTTGTGGAAGCTGCCCATGACGGCACCAGGGACGTCGTCCAGAGCGTGGAGGAGGGGCACTGAGAGGGAGGGGGGCACAAGGCAGGAAAAGTGAAAGGAGGATGGGAGAAGTTGCGGGTTGAAACGGGAAAAGCGAGGGAGGAAAGCTCACGAGCTGTAGAAGTCAGTGAATGCCAAAAGGGGAGGAAAGTATATGAACTTGCGTCAATACGTACGGTACTGGTCTTTCAAGGTATCTTGAGGCCATAAAAATGCTTGATTCATGAAATTCACCACCGCCATTTTCCACTGGAAGGATGGCAGACCTTCCCCGCGCTGATTAGGGGTGAGAAAACGAGGGAGGTGATGACAAGGCAGCATGAGTGCAAAGTTCATTCCAGCTATCCGTGAATTCATCGATCTCACCCAGCCGCCACACTTGCTCGGCATCGGCAATGCTGAGTATAAAGTCGAGACGCGACGGGTTATAGAGGTCTCCACATCAACATATTTTCAAATCCATTCCCCTCCTGCCCTTCGAAATTACCGTCTCCATCTCTTCGCGCATCGCGATAGGAGGCCCGCCCTCCACCATGTACTGCACAAGGAGCCTGAAACGCTTGGAATAGTAGTCTCGGCCCAGGTGCTTCTCCCCCGAATACGGCGCTCCATGTCCTCCATGCCGTCCTCCCTCCTCTTCGCTGTCGGTCCTTTCCTTGATTTCTTTGGACCCCTCTACCTCAGTAATGATTTCACTTTTGTCGAGGCTTGAGAACTGTTATGGTGATGAAGCTTGTGAGGCGATGTCACGCTTTTACATCGATGTTTCTATTCTGCTCGCTGTCACCACTTTCTACCAAGTTCACAGCTTTCACCCCTGCCCGCATACAGCTGATCATAGCTGTACCTTGTTGCAGGTTTCCGTCCCTAAATCGCCCCCTGACACCGCGGTTTGGCAAGAGGATGAGGAAGACGAGTGACGTGCTAGCGCTCCTCTTCCGTCTCTCGGCAACTCGTGCACCATCCGTCCACACGCAAAAATATCGGTGGCAAGTAAGTTAAGGATGTAGGGATGCCGTGTGCGCATACTCTTTCTCAATTTGAGAAAGACCCAAAGCTGACAATGTTTTTGAGGACCTGCCTGATCGACAAGCCTCAGGTAGCGCAACATACTGAGCGACATTTAAAAGCTCAGCAGACAGAAGAAGAGCCACTGAACATATCTCTTGAATCTTCGCACATCGAGGTGTCACTCAGTCCGTCAAGGATGATGCGTGGATGTATTTATACGTTTTTCGGCCCAATCGATGGAGGAGGTCAGACCAGCGATGCGCTTGCTTGCCTTGCTGTTATTTTTACCGAGACCCATTGCAAAGCAGTAAAGAAACACCCTTATGTAAGTGCTGTGAAAATTACGCAAACCCCCATCCTTCAATGTGGTTGAGATGTTTTCAAATAATCAGCAATACTGAAACGAAGAAAACGGTCTCAAAGGCAGGGTGCAAGAGTGTTACTCGAGCCCAGGCTGAGGAATCTGCTCCTCGTGTCTCCCCTCTGCGTGCCTCACATCCACACCCGCAGGGAAAAACGTCGGGTCTCATCTAACGAGATATTGATTGCACGGATACGCTTTCACGTCAACTCATGTAGTATCAGCTCATCTTTCTTGCTTGATTCATCAGAGTCCTAAAAACCAACACTTGTCACACTCTTCAAACGCTTTCCGAGGTAAGTCAAGGAACGCGTCGAACGCGTAAGCGGACAGGCCATCGAATGGGCCGTCAACGCCTACGGCAGAAGAGAAAAATGCATTAGCTTAAAACCAGGTCGTTTGTAAAGTATTGCGAGAGCTACCTGAGCTTGCTTAGAATTTTCCAGTTGATCGTGTGATTGCCCATTCCTTGCAGGGCGAGAGCCGAAACGTCACATGTTGTGGTGCATTGCGATTTCTTCTTTTCTGTGAGGACTACGAAAGCATTTAATCATCCATTCAATCGACCAAACTTTGCAAGTTTTCTAATCGTCTGTCCATATCGCATATTGGCAGCTCATGGAGGACGAAGGCAGCCAAGTCGATCTGCGCGGCGAACAGCCCGAAGTGAGGTCAATTCAAAGCTTGATAGGCGTCCTGCTCCCGGCCCTCATAATCTACATTTTCTACCTTGTAGCTTGGTGGTTTCTCAGCAGGGGGTTTTGCGATATTTATGATTGCACGCGTCGGCGTCTTGATTTTCTGAATGAGGAATGCAAACGTAATAATGCGAGACCCCGGCCTCGAACCCCTGGCTGGCCAGAGGCCTCGCCCGTACCTTGCTATCCAATAACCCCTATGTGTGGCTCATGACGTTGTGGCGTACCTCAGAGAAAGATAGTATTTAATGCGTCGGTTCGGATGCCTGAACGATCCTGCGCTTTTTACGCCTTGGATGCTGGATCAGTCTTGGAGCAACAGTGCTGGGTCTTTGCATACTACTGCCCGTCAACGTGGTCGGTGGTAACCACCTTGCACAGCTCGAGCGCCTTTCCTTATCCAATGTTGCAGATCAGTCTAGTTTGCTCTGGGTACCTCTGATAATTGCGTACCTTTTGGGCGGCTTGGCGTTGTACGTGTTGCATCGTGAGTACATTGTGTACGTCGAACTGCGCCAACGGTATTTGCGCGCTCCCACAGCACAGAATTATTCTGTCCTCGTGCGCGATATCCCCCAACCTATGGATTGCGATGCACTGTTGTCTTACCTACGTAATCTGCTAGGCGAAGACGTAGCTGCCGTCCATTGTGTAAACCGTCATCGACGCGCGCGCTACGACCGGTTGACAAGGCGCAAAGACGCAGCATTATTGCGTCTTGCACGGGCAGAGAATGAATTGCAGGCAACCGGTGGCTTGCATCGTCCCGTCCACAGAGACTTTTGTCATGTGTTTGGTGCCCCCTTTCGCTTGCTTCCGGCGTGGGGACCTCACATCGACACGATCGGAGCCATGGAAAATGAGATAGGGCAGTGCAATCGACTGTTATCTTTAGTCAGGGACGAGCGCGAGGCGCTTGAAAGCCTTGAAAGTCAAGTACATGCCTGTATTTTGACCCTAGGCTCAGTACGTGTCGCCACTGCGTCGAAGACCATCCCTTTTCAGCCCCGTACCGAGTATTTCTCTGCCAGCGAGGCTCCTGCTCCCGCACAGCTCCTGTGGCAACACATTTGCTCTTCTCAACGGGAGCGCTATATTCGAAACGTGCTTGTATGGTCGATAGTAGCTGCGGCCATACTTGGCTACACTGTACCTGTGGCCTTTGCCTCCTCCTTGGCGAATTTGACCGCCCTCTCACGTACCCAGGCATTCACCTGGTTGAGGCCTTTGGTGGATGCCAGCCCGGCCTTGACAGCCTTCATCCAAGGCTTCTTGCCGCCGCTCATCGTGGTTTATCTACTCAGTCTTGTTCCCTCTTTTATGAAAGCTTTGAGTCGGAGCCAGCACCTTGTTTCCGACGTCGAGTGCGAGAACGCGGCCATCTACAAAGTTTTCCTCTTCGCGCTCTTTGACATATTTTTGGCATATACCATCGCGGGCTCCTTTTTGTCCAAAATTCAGCAAGTGATCGATCTCGCCGAAAATCCATCACAAGTTTCAAACCTTTTCGCAACGACGCTGCCCGCGCAGTCCACCTTTTTCATGACGTATATCGCCCTCGCAGCTCTGAGTGGGCTACCTGGAGAGCTTTCACGTCTCGGCGCACTTGTCATGATAAGCCTAAAAAAGAGATTTTCGCGTGGAAGTCGTAGTCTCTGGGATGAGCTGAATTTGTTGACTCAACCCATGGGCCTGCACGAGCTGTATAACTTACCCCTCGTAGTTTTCCTGGCGCTTGTCACCTATTCTACCGTGGCACCTCTCGTTTCACTTTTTGCGCTTCTGTTCTTTGCACTTGCCTACCCCGTCTACGTGCATCAACTCATGTATGTGTATCAACCGACCTCCCACACCGGTGGTACGCAATGGCCAATTGTCTCTGGCTGCTGCGTTGCGGCATTACTGCTGCAGCAGGTGCTCCTTCTTGGTATCTTCAGCATTAAAAGAGGATTCGCCCAAGCTGCACTGCTTTTGCCATTGCTGGTGGTCACTGTCACGTTAGGCTTGTACCATCATTCCATGTATACACCCGTGGCGGCAGTTGCCACCCTTGAGAGCTTGGCCTCTACTGACATTGCGGAATATGGCCCCACCTCTTGGACGGCTTTAAAGCAAGCTTACTCACCGTACTCGGATAAGGGGCAGACGAACGACGTATCGAAAGCAAGGCTCTATCTGTGGACTGAGCCATACGGCGTACTGACTCAAGGTGTGTTTAGTGAAGGGCAGAGAGTGCCGGTGTCGGCTATCAACACGATCCCTGAGGAGGAGTTGTCGGGTACTGACAGTTCAGAACAAGGTCTGAAGCGGGCTCAAAACGCATCAATGGACTATGGAACTCTAGCAGGCGAGGATTCCGTTGTTGACACCAAACGAGATGTATAAAACATAGCCTTTTGTCCAGACAGGAGAGCTCTGGTGAGCGAATCTCCTTGCGTTTGTTATGCGTAAATGAAACGTCTTTGAAGACGAAGAAGTGATCAAATTGTGAAAAGACAAAGACTGTGCAGATTGTGCAGATAAGGTGGATCAACGTATACTGTAAGGGGTATCTCGAAGAACAGTGTACGAAATAATAGGGAAAATAATTAATACGCTTCCTCATTCACGAATAAAGAGAGAATGTCGTCGGATGGGATAGCTTTATTCGGCAACCTACGGAGCGAGTAGGAATGTATTTTTTGATGGCACAAAAGTACTACTACAATGCTAACTGATGTCCACCTTCTTCGGTCCCGTAAGCAGAGGACTTTGTGAAGTTATGAAGAGGGATGTGGCTTCCGTGTACAACACTGCCTCGTCCTTAGCATCTCGAATCTCTGCTCGTAGGAAAACCTTACGTCCTTCAATCCGCTCCACTCGGGCCAAGACCTTGATCTCGGTGCCACAAATGATCGGCCTCTTGTAATTGATTGTGAGGTTGGCAGTGAAGCCATTACCTTTCTATTTGGCGTTATAAAGTGCGGGCATATATGAGTACCAACGCGTCACTCCGACAACCCTCCAACTGTATATCCACACATCAGTCTTAGTCACGCGGCTTAAACATTTGGTGCCTGCACCACGGTTGTTGAGCCGATATAATTGTGACTACCCTCCGAAAGATTGCATAGCATCCCGGGAGCCCCTTACATTGGCAGCGAAGAATGCCACGCCCATAGTGTTGTCGAGTAAGGCGGCTATAGAGCCTCCATGGATTATATCCGGATGCCCGCTGAGAAGCTTCCCGAGGCGAGCAAATGCTACGATAGAATCGTCACGCCTATCTTTGTACACCTCGTAGCCCTCTATCTTTTCCTTGCCTCGAAGCGTTTCATGAATAAGATGGTACTGCCCCAACCCCCAAAAAATAAGAACTGCTTACCATGTGAGCGGTACATCCCGAGCAAAAGAAAGCCGGACAAAAAACAAAGATTGGAAAAAAAAACGATCAGATCGGTGTACAAACCTGTAAAAACTCAGGATAAGCTCTATGAAGTTTTGTGTCCACTCGATCATGATAATTGGACGCAAAAGTGACCGTGTAGGGGGCAGTCACTGGGGCGCCGCCTCCTACATTGTTCACCTCCTGCGGAGACTTTACTTCATCACAGCTAGCCCCTGCTGTATGCCCAGCGATGAATGCCGCACCGACGAATGATCCTGCTACTACCGTTTTCAACAAGATCGAGAAGGATGAGTTTTGCGTCCCGCACGTTGCAGGGTTCGGCTCCTGATGGCTGAGTGCTCGGGCCGGGGCAAGGAACAATGGAAACAATGCAGGCAAACGATGTGGCTTCCGAGTACCAATAAAGGCGACACTAATAGTCGCATGCACTGATTTACAGGCGCAACATAGCATTTTCACCCTTATCCAGATCCTGTGATTGATTGAGCGTATGAAAATAATGTAATTTTAGATGATTGCCGGTGCAGCACGCGCTACGACATCGCTTTGAAGGAACAGGAAACGTCACGAACAAACTAGGGGGCGAGGGCGTGCGGCCCGACTGACGGAGACCGCGATAGCCTAACTTGATACTTATCGGGTAATAAGAAGGATGGAGCCTCGTAGAGTCGTCCTACAGATGAGCATTGAGATCGGTTCTACCGCGTATATTCGTTAGTTTAGGACGCATCCAGAGAGCGCGAATTGGCACGATCCGAGGGAAAGAGCCCGGGACAGTCTCATGCATGTATCTCATAAACTCTGCAGGTGTAAGGACGAGACGTCACAAGCAACTGCATGTGAAGGTTTAAAGGAGATTCCGGGTCGTAGTCTGGGTAGATTTTCTCCCGGCTAGGTGTTCAAGAAACTATGACCACGCGAGGAGAGAGCAGTTGTCGTGGGAGCCCCACCAGTGGCACGTGTATATGCAACCTCCATGATCCTGCCGGCCCAGAGGAGCCTACCATTTGTCCTCATCAACGGACAGGGACGCAGACGTCGAGAAGACACAATGGCAAAGAGCCGAGAAGAAGAAAATGGTCCTGGACATCATGGCTAGTGCAATCATCGAATGCCCCTTCGACCTCCTCACCTCCACTTCCAACGTCTCCACCGCCTCTCTCTTCCCCGAAGACGAGGCGAAGACGGCATTCTCCATCACTGCTGCCGCCAACTTTCTTTCCTGCGTCAGAGATTTTCTCCATCAAAGCGACTTTTCGGTCCTGGTTCCCTTCATCGACGTCGTCTTTTTCTGGATCGTCGTTGTTGGCCCCAATTCCCCTCAAATTGGTAGCTTTCCTCGCTTTTGCTCGACGTCGGCCCTATTTTTCGCTTTTGGGCTTATTGACAATCTTGTTCGCCATAGGTCGCATGTGTTCGTGGTGGTGGGAGAGAGGAAGTAAGCATGGCTTCCCCTCGGCTGGTTCCTGGTCCCACGGCCGTTACCACGATCACGTGAGCCGGCTCCGTCCCGAAGACAGCGAATATCGAGCCCTGGCTTCCCTGCATCCCTGGACAGCTGCTTCTGTAATGGAGACGCATTGTCCGGTCTTCAATGCCTCCTTGCTGCCGCCTGACATTTTCGAACGTCGAATTTATATTGCGGCAAACTTGAAGGACAACGAGGGGATCATGGCCAATATGATCGAGCAGCTTACTCTCTTAGCCTCTCTTTATCCCGATCCTGGCGCACATTTATTCGTCTCGATATATGAGAGCGGTTCCACGGATGCAACGTGCCGATGGCTTGGTCTGCTGCAGGATGAGCTAAGGGAGATGGGCGTGCCATCGGAAGTGGTTGCGGGGGGGGAGAAGCGGAGGGTGGGTGAGGAAGACAGGATTCAGTTTCTGGCACGGATGCGCAACGAGGCAATGGCACCTTTGTATCGGATGCATTTAAAAGAGGGAGAAATCGGGGCAGAAAGGGGTGGGAGTAGCAGTCAGGCGACGAAGGGCGCGGGATGGGGGAGAAGGCTGGCAGGAGAAGGAAGTCCAAGAAGAGACGCGGGCCGAATGAGAAACGGTATCGAGATCAGTATGGGCAGCAACGATATACGTGAGATGGAGGCTTATGAATCAAGCGAGGCAAGAGGATCGACGCGTCCGCCGTTGGGGTCGAAAGTTGGCGACGGGGATCATTCTGAGGCTCTGCAGGGATTGGGGCCTAGCACCCGCGCTATCAGGACACTCGTAGTGGATCAAGGGGGGCGCGAAAACCGCCATGACCGATTCGATCACGTGGTGTTCCTAAATGATGTGTATTTCTGTGCCTACGAGATTCTTCGTCTCCTTCTCTACAACGCCGACTTGGCCTGTGGCCTGGACTTCTTCTTGGAGCCATTTCCGGACCTGCACCCAGATACTGCGGCTGTGCGCAAAGAGCTGACTTTCTACGACCTATGGGTGGCGCGCGACGAGGAGGGACAGCGATTCCAGTGGGCCCAGCCTTTCGTGAAGCACGTGCGAGGGCAGTCTCGGCAGGATGCGGAGGGAGATGCCGAATACGAGGAGGCTTTCCCCGTTTTTTGCTGCTGGAATGGTCTCGCGGTCCTTGATGCCGCGCCTTTCTACCGTGGCCTGCGGTTCCGCTCGGTCCGGCCTGGAGAGGGTGTGATTTCGGAATGTAGCAACCTCTGCACCGACCTGTGGGCGAACGGGCATAGGAAGGTCGTGCTGGACCCTCAGGTCAAGCTGGCGTACGACGAGCCTACCTACGAGCAGCTGCATGCTCTCAAGCCGCCTCGGTATCCTAGTTTGTACCGAGTGGACCGAGAGATTGAAAGAGTGGTGGAGGCGCCGAGGGCTGTAGACACTTGCTTCTTGGAGACTGGCCGGCGGAAACTGGGGGCGATGGTCAGGTTCGAAGAATGTGCTGCGAGACCTTTGGAGGAGGTGTTGGCGCGGGCAGTGAGACTAGAGGAGTTATGCTACGATACTAGACACATACGTGACATAAATGCAGATGCTGAGGGAGATGGGCGGCGCGAGGAGATGGACGTGGATATGGAAGACAGGCCCCGTTCTTCGCGGGAACGTGGTGGAGCTGCAGCGGTCCGACAACCCAATACCATTCCTCGGAATCTGCTGCAGCTTGCCCCTTTTCCTGTTCGAGATGCATCATTTTTTTTATCACGAATAGCGGGCTGGCTTTCTCTCTCTTCATGGCAATTCCTCTTCAGGTAAGTTTCTTGGAAGCGCTGCCTATCCACTCAAATCGCATTCTGCAAATTGAAATTACCCCCTATTGCCATCTTCTCATTATGCTCATACATCTCTCTGCCCGTCTATCGCTCAGCAGTAAGCGCGAGCGTCGGCGCATCCAGGCACATCGACAGCGAGATAAAGACGCGGGTCTGCACGGGTGGCGGGCGGCTTGGGCGGAATGGACGCGTCTTCACGTCTCCCCTCGCTGGAGGGTGATGCTATACGATGAGCAAGAGGCTCGCGCTGTAATGCATGCACATTTCCCGCTCACAGGGCCAGTGCTTGCACGCTTGGAAGAAAGAGGAGAGTGGAGAATCTGGCGCACCCTTACGGCCCTGGCTTTACTCTATCATCACGGCGGGGTTCTAGTTCCCGCTGGGCAGAAGGAGCATTATACTGATGGTGTTTGGATAAGTCCTCGGCGATCGATGGATTGTCTGTGGGGAGTCGATGGTAAAGAGATCAGCCGCGAAGTGGTAAGCTTGGCATTTTTACCCTATAAAGCTCTTGAGGATAAGATTCCTGAAAGAAGCGAGTTAAAGAGGGCTCAAGGCCCATCACGGATGGAAAGAGATCGTCCAGATGAAACTTCCACCAGGCAAGGAGTTGGAAGTGATCTTGTCCCCCCAGAAGAGCACGCTACGTGGTTGTCCCTCGCTCCCTGGCCATCTTTATGGAACAACACAACGCCTCTCGCTCCCCTGTCGACTTTTGCTGCATTTCCTGCAGCAGTCGCTTCTGAACCTGACGCTGCTTTCGCTCCCCTTTTTCCCGGAATACTTGTGGCCCCCCGGCACGACCCAGGCGTGGAAGCTCTGATTCAAGCACTGTTTTTTTCCACACAAGCACTTGATGGCCTGCAAGGCACCACCATCAGCTCTAATCTACGTAGAGGTGATCACGAAGCAGAGATTGGACACAAGAAGCCTCGCTCAGGCGTTGTGAGGCACTCGAATGATAAAGTGCATTCTTAGAAGAAAGACATGATGATAAGGGAAGATGGATCTATAAGGTGCAATTCCAAAGATTCATTTAAGCGTGTACAGACAAAAGACAATCACATAAGACAACCATGAAAGGAAAGAGAAATACCCTCATATGCTGTAACGGTTGTTTTCGAGTTCCCTCCTCCCCTCCCTCCCTCCCTCCCTCCCTCCCTCCCTTCCCCCCTCCTTTCCTACCTGCAATCGGTCGTAAGCAAGGGGCTGCATTTCTACTCTTATCATAGCTCCTTTTTCATATGAAAAACTGTTCGGGAGACGCCCAACGCGCTGACGGTGGCGTGGTTGTTGGCGTTCCTGATGACGTTTGGAGGTCAGCACACAAGGTTAGGGGTTATGGTGAGGATACAAAGCAATGTCGAAAGAAGCCCAACACACGCCACCACAAAAGTTTCGAGCATCCGGTACTTATACAAAAGAGAACTTCAAGGAAACTCTCATGGAAAGTGAGCAAAACAAAAATAGCCATGTTGCCTGAAGTCCCGATTCCCCGGTCAGATGGACATGGAAGCGTGAGTATCTGATTCCATCCAGGTGACTAATCTCATGCACAGCCTACTTTCTAAAGGTAGCGAGCCGAGAAAAGGTCGCACGTTTCCGTCCTTTATATATCCATAGAGAAAGCCATATTTTGGGGGGCTACGTCATAAATCGGGGGCCTACACTCGTTGTCGGAAAAATATTTCTTTCATTAGCTATTTCATAGCTACACATGCGAACTGGACGTACATCAAATCTTACTGTCCCCTTTCCGCTTGAATGCCTCCGCGCTCTTAATTTCTGATCGCGCCCTTGACATTCTTCAGATTAAAGTGTTGAAGTGTTGATCGCCTCTATGGCCGCACTTAGCTTGGAGGGAGAAATGGGTTCCTTTTGGTATTGATGAAGCCAGAAATGTATATTGCATTCAATTACGAAAAGAAAGATTCAGAGATCTCGTGTAGTTTTGTGTAATCTGACACTGCAAAATCTTGCATCACATCTACTCTTTTGTTTAAAGTGCTCAAATTCTGATATGTCTGTGGCCTTATTCCTTAAATACGGCTACGCCACTGTCCATTTTTCGGGTTTGAGTATCATTCACAAATTGACAATATCCAGGGTCTCTCGTTTTGTGGGTGTTAAAGTAATCGGATTGCCCTTAATGAAAGTTTAGCAGCGAGCTCATCAGAGGTTTAGGGACGATCCCGGGAAAGTGTTGGGTCGTTCCCAATTGAGAACCCATCGAAGAGTTCAGAGGCAACAAGACAAGAACTGTGCAGCCCTAGATCGCGATTGTTTATTAGATCTTGTAGCGCGCATGCGATAGCCAATAAAATACGCCAAAGCCTTGGGCAATAGTCCCACACTCAACCCACCGCCCCGAGTATGGTAATGACCATACGGATCGACGGTACCCACAGGGAGCAGAAAGGCACAGAGAAATACCAAATAGCTCAAACTATGACAACCCCTACTTCCCGCGAGGGAAAATGTATACTCCCCTGGGTGCATCCCGCCGCGTGGTATTGCGGCTCGGCTCGGCCGGAGCGCGACCCAACATGCGCTATTCCGCCTGTATATCGAGAAACATCCATCTCTCACTTATAGCGTGACACGATATTTTTAACATGGTTTCGAGTGAATCTCATCACAGCTCACCTGAGTGGGCCAGACTCACCAATGAGGTGAGAAGTTTTTGGAACGGGTTGGCAAACCAGGTATAACTCAAGCAATCTACGAGTGTCATTAATGTGAGGTTGATGTGCCCAGGATGGCTTGCGCATTTTTCCTGAAGCATACTCTCTAGAACTCTATCGATTCGCGTGCTCGATTTTCAAGATTCTTGGAGTTGCGGCTTAGAGACAGTTAACATGTAATGTATAGCCTCTCTCATTAAAATATCAAATTTGTGATTGACGTGTTGCATTCAAGGGAGTTTCGAATATCGCGAGTTCCTTTCAACGGCTAAATGAACCTGTCTCAAGGCAAGCCTAACGAGCATAACGAAACCCATGAGCTCCTTAAAATCGCAATCATATTAACCAATACCTGATATACACACAACGAGAGTTTTGCAAGAAAATTGTGCGGACCATGTGCGGTAAAAATATCCTGTGATAGATTCGATCAATGTCGCCGAGAAAACCCAGAGGCGTGAGTTCTCGTTTTCTCGGGGAAACTCGATGGCGAGCGCAAAACAAAGAATCTTTCAAAGCTATAAATAGCTCAACATTTGGCGTTGCTGTGTAACCTAAATCTGAGTGAGCAGCTCTCAGCCATTTTTTCATGAGTATTTGGAGCAGTAATAATGAGGAATTTAACCATAGGACAAACGTATTCTACTACGAGATCTTGGCGTTCAACACGCAGAGGCAGATGAGCACAAGTCGTTTTCCTTGCATCCCCGAATCTGGCAGCTAAGGGCCATTTCGGAGTGAATACATCATATCCCAAGTATCAAGACCCTCCGTAGATTTTTCTGAAAGATGCTCATACCTTTGAAAGGGCAAGAGACAATGCCAAGACGCGTCTCCTCGTACATGGGCTGGCTCGCACCGTTCATCTATGTGGAGCCACCTCGAATCTCCCAACCTCGAATCTTTACCAAAACAGTCCAACATGTTCCTCTACGCAAACACATTACTGAAAACAGAAACCCAATGCCAAACATGTTTCTGCTACCCACCTTGGTCCTTTATCTGCTAGTGGTCGTCCAGCCATCCCACACAAAGTCTCAGGGTTTTGGAGCTCGAAGCAGGCAAGGATCAGGAGACTTTAGGCAGGATTACCAACTTCAAAGCAAGCTGAAAAACTTTGTCCTTTCAAAGAAGGCTTCGTGTGACTCAGGCTGTCGACGTGAAGGCGGCTCATCGATCCCTGAAGCTTTGAGATCTATTAGCGATGATAACGACATCGACTCTAAAACTATGCGCATGAATGCCACGGATCATGGTTATGCTACTCATCGACACACGCTAACTAAAACACGGCAGAGGAAATGGATCAGCAGGAGAAAACTCAAAAAGCAGCTACACGAATGCGAAGCCCGGCTTCAGGAAACGCAGGATGCTCTGAATGCCCCGACATTTCTCTTTGTTCAGATGGCCCAACATTGCACCTTGGAAATGGTAGCTGGGCAATACTACCTCAAAACCTCGGACATGGATGTCGATACCTACGTATTCGCAGAAATGCCAAGTCAATATGCGACTGCCTGGCCAACAAGCTATTTCGTCGGATACCTTTTCGATGAATTGTTTCCCACCACGAAACCCAACGCCGCGTTTACATTCAATGTTTACCAAAACCAATCTGAAAAAGCGTTCGAAGGGCCGCTTATATCTGTTCTGATGTCATCACATCAAATTAATATTCAGGAAGACAACTCGACCCTAGTTGTCTACGGGCTTACCCAATCTTCTGAACAGCGAGAGACCAGCCCGGTCTCAAATTTTTTCCGGGGCGTAGATCCTACTGGTAACGCATCCGTGACTTTTGAGCACTGCTCCATTTTTATCGACCCGGCGCAAGATGACAACAATGTCAACTCCGTGGACAGCTACGTCGCTCCTCTGACCTCCGTTGATGAAATATTGTCAATGCTCGAGAAATCCGCGCAAATTCTGGAGGAAACATCAGAGAGTGTCCAGATTTCGAGTAGCCTTGATCTTTACGCCGAGCGCTGGGGAGTCAAAGATGCAGAGAGAGCCGACGCAAGAATCCTTCAAGATCAATCTGGCCTCTCAAAATCTGACAGGGCAAGTTTGATTAGATCTTCGGCTGAAACTCTTCGTGGAACAGGGAAACTCGTCAAACAGTGCCAAGATTCCTCCGGGTGTGATCGGAACCAAATCATCTCAAGCGTGTCTGATATTCTATTGACAGCAGGTCCTATAGTGGCTACAGTGTTTCCACCGGCTGGAATAGGGCTCACGATAGTAGGTGGAATAGGATCTCTTTTTTCCACGATGACTTACGCTCCTGCAATAGCGAATCCGACCGGCGCTCCCCCTCAACAAGCTCCTCCTCCTATTCTTCCATCGGTCATTCAAGACGCCGTTCAAAAGGCACTGTCTAGCTTTACAGCTTCTTTAGATACCGATGTGGTCGACACTTTTAGCGACTTCCTCCAGATGGATCTTGACGTTTATGTGAGGCGCGCGGGGAGCCTTGGGTACATTCGAGAAACAAAGGGAGCTGAAGGGCAAGGATCCATTGACAGGCAGGTGGGTGATATTGAATTATTTAAATTTGTTTGATGGTCTTGTACGTTTGCCATGTATCTTTTCATCTTGTCTGAATCTCTGTGGTCATGACAAAGGAGATTCTTTGAAGATCATATTGCCTAACTAGCAAAATCATGTCAGGTTGAAATGTGGTATACGCAGAGTTTCTCAGGGTCGTGGTCAGGTACCTATAAGCCTGGCCTGGCAAAAATTGAAAGCAGTTACCTTACTTGGTTCGGCTCCAACGAAAACGGACTCCGAAGTCGTGTCAATAAGTATATCGTCGAAGCCCAGAATATCTGCAACATCAAAAACAAGCCCTACATAATTGATAAGAAGAATTATCTCGCTGAATGTAGAGAGATGGTCGACAATGCAGAAAACGATTTGAAATCCATGAAAACATTCGCGGAGGCCTATCTAGAGATGGCTTCAAGGCTTTTCACCTTTGCCTCTCAGAGTGTCGCAATCATGCAGGCGTCCTCATTTTGTGATCCTGCCAGGTTCGATAATGGTGTGATAAGCGAGAAGTGCGCCTGGAATGCTGCAATTGAGGATCTGCTGACCCCAGTCTTCTTCACGCAAGGCCGTGCGCTTTTCCTCTCGAAAGTCATGAAAGAAATAGCAGTCGAGTGCAACCCTGACACACAGGGGTGGCCTTTCTCTCAGGCATGCTCAGCTGCAAGCTGCAACTACCACTACGGCTTGGTCGTCCCAACTGACACTTGGATCAATAAAATGGGACGTACCAACAAAGAGGGCACCTTTGTTAAATTTAGTGAGGGAACATTTGCGGTTGCGAATCTCGTCTGTAAAGCCAAGTATCAGAAATGGTCACCCCTGGGATTTGGAGCGGGAAAGGTGTTTGCATATCCATCGGGGTTCCAAAGCGATTGTGATGGTATTCGCTTCAATGAGTTTGAGATCGATTCGCCTGTGGACAGTGCGGTCTACGGCGCAATGCCCGATTTTACTCTCCAAGGACCGTTTCCACGATGCGCAGGGCTTTTACGCGACGACAATCTTTGGGCACCTTCCTTCGGATCTGATGGGCCAATTTACAATTATCCTCCAGGCCTCGGTTGCAATTTTAGCAAAGTTCCTCTTTCGGACGTTTCTCTCTATGACATGGGCCCCGAAGCCACCGAGAATGATTGCGCGAAGAAGTGTTACGATTCAAGTGGCTTAGATCTACCCTTTTTCTTCGTCATATCACAAAAGTTCAACAGCACCCAGCAGCAATGCGGATGTTTCCCAAGATGGTAAGTTGCGCATGAAGATCATCTCCCAAACCAAAGGTTCCTCTGCGGTCCACAAATCTTACTTCTTTTATCACTGATTAAAATCCTAAAACAGTGAGCTCCTTTCAAGTTCTACTACTGGTACTCAAGTACAAGCACTTATGCAGAAACCCTGAGGGTGTAGACATGTTTGTTCTTAGCGACAAGCAAGATCGTCAAACGAGAAACGCGACCCGTTCTGACCTTCTACATATGTCCTATGCTCCCAAAGTCTTGAACTACCAAAGCCACCGATCGCGCCATATTTATTATTATTATTATATATATTTTCTACCACATCTGTCATCCTCACCATACAACCTACCGCTAATCTGATGCATCTATGAACAAGATCACTTCGTGAACGTTGGTGCTTTCATGGCCTCATCGAACGACAGGCCCTGGCATTGAAGGGATGTCATGCAATGAAACATACAGCTTGCAAGGTGCTAATCTCTGCCATGGTACCTTCCTTCTTCTTTTACTTTCCTTCGTCGCTAACTCCCTCCTCCCTCGTGCTGCCGAAGCCCATTACTTTTGCCGCTCCCACCTGATGGCCGGCTGATGAATAGAATGCGGCCAAACATCGTAATACTAGCACTCGGCTCCACTATGGTGAGGCCATCGTTGTGCCAAAAGCGCTGCATGGTCACTCCGCGTCTCATAGCACCCCCTGATTGCCCTCGTACTACGCCTACGTTCTACACTTGCACACTTCTCCTTTTATCCCCATCTATTTTGGGGTCCTGAATCCGCCCCGTCCTCTCCTCGCCCCCGCATATCCTCCCCCTGCTAACAATGTCGTGTTAGGCAATGAGTGAATGCCTTAGGGTTAGGGTTAGGGTTAGGGTTAGGGTTAGGGTTAGGGTTAGGGTTAGGGTTAGGGTTAGGGTTAGGGTTAGGGTTAGGGTTAGGGTTAGGGTT
>Ga0209925_1000402_pt1 | contig 22508 bp, 13 predicted proteins | sample SalPonR2_A_D1_MG_FD_185702 | JGI IMG/M metagenome (GOLD analysis project Ga0209925, IMG submission 185702) | Salt pond soil microbial communities from South San Francisco under conditions of wetland restoration - Salt Pond MetaG R2_A_D1_MG... ... | reverse complement strand
GGCTTCGTCGTAGTTGGCATCATCGCGGCGCACCTTGCCAAAGGAGGCTTTGGCCTTTTCCGGCTCATCGCTCCGGAGGTGGGCAAGCCCTTTGAAATAATACAGACGGGAGGCCTCGGGATATTTTTCAACCAGGTCGGTGAGGTATTTTTCAGCCGAATCCGCTTTATTTCTGGCCAGCAACAATTGGGCCTTTAAAATCTTGGCGTCAAGAAACCGGGGGTGTTGCTTGATGATGGTTTGGATGAATTGCTCTGCTTGGCCTAAATTTTGGTGGTTAAGATGAAAACGGGCGATCTGGAGCCGGATGCCCGCATTCTCCGGTTGTATCTTCAGGGCCTTCTGGTACATGGCCAGCGCCTTATTGTTGAGGCCCCTGGCGGCGTAGTAATTTGCGGCGGCAAGGTAGGGCTCTGGATCCCCGGGGTTTGCATGAACGGCTTGCAGAAAGGCGTCCTCGGATTGTTCCCATTGATTCATTCGGGTGTAGAGGTGGCCGAGCAAAAGACGGAGCTCGATACTTTTCGGGTTGTGCTGGATGGCCCGCTTGAGAAGATGCTCCGCTTTTTCGAACGCCCGGTTCTGCATATAGAAGCCGCAAAGGGCGACAACGGTTTTGATGGATTGCGGGTGCTCTTTGACCGCTTTTTGGAGATACTGCTCGGCCTGCTCGCATTTGCCCTGCTTGATCAGCAGGCTGGCCAGCGACAGGTAGGCCTGCGCGGTATGGGGGGTATGCCGCCCCTTCAGAAGCTGTCTGTAGATTTGCTCCGATTTCTGGTAATCGTTTCTCATCTGATAGATTTTGGCCAGCATGTACTTGGCCGAAAGGTTTTCCGGGCGATGTTTGACCGCTGAATCTAATAAATGCTCCGCCCGGTCCATATCCTTTTTAAGCAGATTCAAAAATGCGAGCTTCAACTGGACCCCGGTCAAATCCGGCTTTAAATCAATGGCTTTTTCAAGCGCATCGACGGCTTTGGATACCTCGCCCAGTTTTAAATAGACCTCCCCCAGATTGGCATACCCGCCGGCGAATTCGGGATCAATCTCAATGGCCTTTTCAAGCGCCTCTTTCGCCCCGGTGTAGTCCTTTGACTCATACAGGGTTTTTGCCTGTTCATAGTATTTGAGCTTGTCTTCCGGCCGGGAGGTGCAGCCAACAATCAAAGCGATAATTAGAAGGGCATTGACAAGGATTTTTAGGGTAATATTCATGGCTCACGGTATAAGGTTCAAGGTTTAGGGTTTAAGGTTCACAATAATCCTGTCATTCCGAAAAACGATAGTGACGAGGAATCTTGTTTGTTAAAGATTTCTCGCTGCCGCTCGAAATGACAATATCGAATTATTTTCTCGCTGCCGCTCGAAATGACAATATCGAATTATTTTCTCGCTGCCGCTCGAAATGACATTAACTGTCGTTTTTTGGCCAACCGTTATAATACGGCAAATTATTACTGGGCATAAACTTAAACCTGAATTGACATATACATTATATTAGGATACAAATCCGCCCATGACAAGGATAACAAATCAAAAAGGATAAAATCATGCCGTCAGCGGATCGTTACCGGCTAATGGGCCATATTTATGAGGTTTTAGCCAGACTTTACAGCGGCTGGCAGATTCCAAAATGCAAAGAGGCCATGACTAGTCGCCTTGAACCGGACGACGGGGTCCTTTTCGCCGGGGTGGGGCATGGCAGGGAGGCCAAAAAAGCCGCTGAAATGGGGGCCAGGGTAACGGTTGTCGATCTTTCGGAAACCATGCTGGAAAAATGCAGAAGCAATCTTGACGGCTGCAGCCTCAGGCATCCGGTCCGTCATATTCATGATGACATATTCCATCTCAGCCCTGAGAACCATCAATATGATTATGTGTTTGCCAATTTTTTTTTAAACGTGTTCAAGCGGGAGCAAATGGAGCGGGTGGTGCGTCATCTGGCAGAGCTGACAAGGCCCGGCGGCCATTTGGTTGTGGGAGATTTCGCGTTTCCGGACGGCAATGTTTTTGCCCGCGCCTTCAAGCATTTGTATTGGTATATCGCCGTTTCTCTGTTTGTGCTCTTTACCCGAAACGCCTTCCATGATATCTACAACTACCCCGAATATCTCAAAAAATATGGTTTGCAGATAGCAGAGATCAAATATTTCAAAGTTTTGGGGATAAAGCTTTACTGGTCGGTCTTGGCGCGAAAGCCGGTGGAAGGCTAAGGCCTTCCGCTATTTATAAAACAGCTGTCACTGCCGCCGCCTCCGCCAGAGTCTATTCCTTCACCTACCTTGTCCTCTCCCAAAGAGAGTCTCAGGCCGATTACCCCGGGCGGGCCGTCCGCCACAAACAAGAAAGCCTTGTCACCGGATGAGTAGCCGCTGAACACATCCGAGGCGTAGCCATTGGTCGAATAAGACCACTCCGATAGCCGGGTCGGTTGATTTGGGTCAGAAGCGTCGACTGCCGTTAAACCGTTTTCACCGTCCGCCACATAGGCAATGTCGGCGGTTATGGATACTTTTTCGGCATATCCGTCGGTATTGAACGATGCAGCAATAGACGGCGAATTTTTGTTGGCAATATCAATAATCGCCAACCCTTCATGGCCGTCTGCGACATAGGCGAAATTGCCCTCAACAGTCACGCCCTCGGCCGTTCCCGGCGTTTTTATATATCCCGTCAATTTCGGTGCTACCGGCTTTGAAACGTCTATAATGACCAGGCCGTTGTCTCCGTCGGCCACATAGGCAAAGTCGCCCGCTACGAAGACATCACCGGCATACCCCGCGGTATCAACCGAAGCCAGGCGTTCGGGTGACGCCGGACGGCCGGTATCCACGACGGAAAGCCCCTCCCCGCCATCGGCAATATAGGTAAACCCGCTGTCTACAAAAACGCCCGCCGCGGTTCCCGGCGTCTCTACCTGGGAGCGTAGCTCGGGGGCCGTCTTGTCCATAATGTTGATGATTTGAAGGCCGTTTTCACCATCCGCAACATAGGCGTTTTCGGTAAACACGCAAACGTCGGCGGCTCTTCCCGGTGTGGCGATAAACCCTGAAAGATTGAATTCGACGGCTTTGTTGGTGATAGTTAACTTAAATATCCGAAGCCCCTCGTTTTCCGGTGTATCCCCCACAGAGTCATCTAAGGCATAGGCATAATCGCCTGCTACATCAATCGCCGTCACATCAGCCGGGGTGTCAAACTCAGCCAGTTGGGTCATATTCGCGGGATCCGCCACATCTATTTTTTGCAGCCCGATCTGGTCGTCCGTAATGTAGGCCGTATTTTCGGCCGTATCGAGCGCAATGCTTTTGGCGCCGGTCGCCGTATATTCCCAGGCGGGTTTATGGACGGGGTTTTTGATATCGGTAATATCCAGGACATGCAGGCCGGCCTGATCGAACGCGACATAGGCGGTATCCCCGGCCACACGGGTGGCTCTGTTTGCCAGGCCCTCATTTTGATAGGTGGCGGTTATGCCTTCTTCCGTAATTTCCTTCGGCTTGGAAATATCGATAATTTCAAGTGCCCCGGACATAAGGGAGACAAACAGATAATGGTTATAGATAAACAGATCCTGGGCGGGCGTCAGGGCGAGCAGCTTGACGAACTGCGGGTCATTCGGATCGGATACATCGTAAATATGCTGGCCAACGAAAATATCCGACACGTATAGGTAGCCTCCGGAAACAATGGTATCCACGGCATATGTAAGCCCCCCCATTGCGCCGTACAGGTCGATATTTCTCAACAGGTTCGTGTCCCCTGGATCGGATACATCCACAATGTTCACCCCGGATAGGCCGCAGCCAAGATAGGCAAGGTGATTGTCGACATATACGCTGAAGATATCGAGGTCTTGCTCCGTATCCTTGTATGCGCCCGCCTTGAATGGGGCTTGCGGGTTCGAGACATCTACTATCCACAGGCCGTCCGATTGGCAGGCGGCATAGACCAGGTCATCCGCCGGCGCATAATAGATGCCGCCGATCTGGCCGGATGCAGTGACTTTAAATCGGCTGATCGGACTCAATTGCCGGTCCAGAATGAGAAGCTGTTCGCCTTCGCCCACAAACACCAGGTCCCGCTCACTGTCTACAGCCGCCGCCTTTGTGGGATGAAACCTCGGCCATTGGCCGGCAAGCTGGATGCTTTTCTGGTCCTCATTTTGGGCCCAGGTCGCCTGGGGCGCCAATAACAGCACGATAAAACACAGGATAGTTAGGATTTGGATGCAGTGTTTCACAGGTCAGATATATCCGTTTCAAGTTTTATGTTTTCTGGAATTTCGACATCAATCTGAAGAAATTCCGGACCCGTATCGGTTTCCCGCATACCGATGGTATGAAAATGTGTGGCATCGTCAAACACGAGCGGCGTATCCTTGAAAAAGCCGTTGTAAGTGGTGGGCAACACATGGTCATTGACAACAAGGAAAAATTCGCCTTTTTTACCGTGTCCGGCAATATAGGCCACATAGTTGCTGTCCGGGCTGAAGTACGGGTCATCCAGTATATTAAATCTTTCTTCCTCGCAGTACTTTTTTCCATCCACGACCATGAGATTTTTGTCAAACTCGAGTATCGCATTATAGGCGAGGTGGTTTGAATCTTTAGAAAAAATATATTCCGCGATCCCCGGATAATAGTCTCCCCTCTTTTCGCCGTCAAATATAGTGATCCAGCGTTTAACATTTTTTGGCCGGGCCCGATAGACCGTATGTTTCGAGTCCGGGCTGAAATAGGGCTCACCAACGGACAAATGGGTTTGATGGGGGGTGCCGTCAACCACTATTTTTCCGCCCTTATCCGTTACTGCCCCATATGCGTAACGAGAAGAATCCGGACTGAATTTAAAAGCATCTACACTCTGATAGGCTCTCTCGGCCTCGCCGTCAACCACGCACTGCCAGTGCCCTTTTTCCCCAGCGATATAGGCATAGCGCGATGAGTCCGGGCTGTAATAGAACTTATAAACTTTTGGAAACCCAGGGCCTTTATCCGAATTTATAACTACATGGAATTTCTTACCCTCCATAAATGAGTAGGCCAATTTTTGGGAGTCAGGTGAAAATACGGGAAGTCCATATTGTTTATGGGTATCAACTTCTTTTCCATCTAATACCAGGACCATTTCTCCTTTGTCTTTGAACGCCGTATATGCCAGGTGTTTGGAGTTTGGGCTAAACCTCAGATCAAAAATTTTATAGTAAACCCCATGTTTTTCGCCATTTACAACCACGCACCATTTTTCCCGGGGCCCTTCTTTTTCGAGTCGGCCCTTGTAGGCCAGTTTTTTGGAATCCGGGCTGAACTTGAGGTCTTTAATCAATTGAAAATAATGCTTTTGTTCCTTGCCATCCTGCACCACTTTACAGGCTTTCCCGTCGTAGACGACATAGGCGATATGCCGGGAGTCCGGACTGAAGCGAATATTGTCCTCATCATTCATGGGAAGGCCGGTGACCCATTTGTCGGGTTCGCCATCAATGATCAGGCTCTGTTTGCCATCTTTAGCGGCCCGATATACATATCGTTTGCCGTCCGGGCTAAACCGGAAATCGCAGGCATTATCATATTTACCGATGAGTTCCCAATCTACGACCACTGATGCTTTGCTTTTTTTGCTTTCGTAGGCGATATAGGCGTGGCGACCCTCAGCACTGAATTTGGGAAATTCAGGCCGGACGGCATAATATACCGGACTGGTTCGGTCATTCCACTGGATAATATTGCGGGTCTTGCCCTTGGCCGCGACATAGGAGACATGCCTCATATACGGGCCGTATCTCATTGAATTCTGTATAATTGTGAAACCCTCAGGCCTTATCCCAAGGGATTTGATGTTTTCTTTAAACTGCGGTTTCTCAGTTGCGTCCGCCGAAGAATCAGTCGATTCGGCCGAAGCGGAGATGACCAGGCTCAAAGAAACGACGATTCCGATAATTGCTCTTCTCATCATAAGCATTCTTTTAAAGGTTTAAGGTTTTTAGCTCTTATGCCTTCATTCATCGTGGCCGATGAAGGAAAACGGCTTTTTTAACAGGTGGATCACTTTGTGTATCGCCTCTTGCTGATGGTGCATCATATCTTTCTGCATCTCAATAAAATCGGCAAACGGCATAGACATACCAATTGATGCTATATATAGTTGCATCTGATGCTCCACATCAAGGCCGGCATAGGGGTTATAAACGGGTTCATAAAACTTCGTTGAGTTTAGATTGCTGCTCTGGTTATTATCAATATCCTCATGCTGGCTGACAAGCCAGGCCAGGGCGATATCGATCTGATGGTTGTTTTCCAGTGTGATGCCCAGGCCCGTTCCGATCCAATGCAGGTCGGGTATCGTATTGGGATTGAGGTCGGCATACTCGTGCTGAGCGGAAGTCGGGCGCCAGGCGTAGCCGCCGCGAAGCGTCAGCATATCATTTAACTGGTATTCCACCCCCAGGCTGCCATGGATGGTATCCTCCCAGTCCTGTTGGAGTACAATCTTATCCGTCCCCTCCGTATACCCAAGGAGTCTCACCTGACGCAGCAACTGGAGACGCTGGTCAAATTCGACGCTCTGGTCCGGCTGGACCGAGTAATCATTCCAGTGCAGATCAAGCTCTAATCGTAACCGTTTGGTCGGCTTGATCATAAACCCGAGCTCAACCCGTCGGGGGAGCGTCAGATCCATTTTCACATTTCCGGTTTGATAGGGTACCGGCGTGGTCGGTAAATCCAGCATGCCGGCGGTCATAAGGGTCAGCGGACTGGAGCCCAGCCATCCAACAACATTCTGAAAGGTTTCCGTATACTCCATCGTATAGCTGCCGCCCATATGGGCGTTTATTTCACTTTGATAAACCGCTCCGAATGAGAACCATTCCTTTGGCTGCCATAAAATACCCACATTGTAGTTCGGGCTAAAATCATCCCGGCAATCAAAATCGAGTGTCCCAACTTTGTCATAGGGGCCTATGCCGCCGCCCATCCAGGGGTTCGGCAGGGTTAGATCGGATACAATCGGGATATAGAGCTCTTCTGTCGCATTTCCCAAGGTCCGGGTTAATGCCACAAGCTCGTTTGGTGATCGCTGGTCCACCAAGGTGCCCTGGGAGGTTTGTCCCGCACCGACAGCCAAACCTACAGAAAATGTGGGGGTCAACTGGTAGCTGACTGCGGGGGCCGCATATATAAGGTGTTGCTGCCAATGCTCCTCAGCAATATAGCGAACCGGGCTGTTGGTTTTCCATGCCTCACCGCCGGCCCAGGGGGCATAGTTTGCAACGGCGAAGGTCCATTTTGAACCCGGCTTCCGATAGGAAATGCCTCCCCCTGCGCCGGCAAGGAAGTTAACCGTATCATCATATATCGGAAGATACAAGAGACCGCTGGAGTTGCTGTCGCTCTCGCCCGCAATCGGATCGGGGATTTGGCCCTCCTGTGGCCCCCATGTATTCATAAATCCCTCAAAATCCTCATCCGCATCAAAGTTAACGGTATGATGCTGATAGGGTAGGAAAAAGGATTGCCCGATGAACGGCCCTTCCGGCTGATTGGACAGTCCCGCCGGATTGTGATGGACCGACATCACTCCGGGGGGAGAGGCCACAACTGAATTGGCAAGGGATACGGATTTGGTACTGATGACCAATTGTTCGGTAAAGGTCGCATGCGACGGGGCCGGCAGGCAAAGGATCCATAAAAAAGCAGCTGAGAGAATCGATAAAAGGGGTTTGCACTTCCTTAAATGGGTTGCCCGCCGCAAGTTGATTGCTCCTTGGTTTTCCTGTTTATTTATAGTTCGAACTCGATCGGTGTGCTCAGTGAAAACGAGAAACTTCCGGTATCCGTAATGGGAATGCCGAAATTGAGGTTGATATCCGTCATACGGCTCACCCTGTAGCCCGCCCCGAGCCGCATGCTTGCGGATGCGCTGGTACCGCTTTCCGCTTCCGGAATATTTTTATACTTGTACTCGGTTTCAAAACTATACGAATAATTGACGGATATGTTCAGGTTTAGCTTGTAAGACAATGCATACGCCAAGCCGAGGCCGACCCCTATGCCCGGGCCGGGATCCACTTCGTCCAGGATGCCTTCATTTCTTTTTTGGTCGATATCATCGACATCGAAGCGGTAGGTGCCGCTCAAGCTTCCGAACACGACAACCGGATCAGACGTATGGCTGACGGAAATGCCCAGGTTGGTGGAATACATGCCCGAGCTTGTCGATAGCTCTTCATACGGATTGATTTCATAGGGATCCCGGCCGACCGGAATATTAAAGCTGCCATTAAGAATGATTGACGGCACATCCCGGTTCGGTTTAAAGGGCTGCCATCGCCATCTCAGCCTGAGGTCGCCTAAGTCCTCCTCCTCTTGAGATTCTCCGGTTCCCACGCGATGGTATTTGTAAATAAACGGAATCGACCCGCCCAATGTAATGTTTCGCGTCAAGCCGTAGGAGGCACTCACAGAGTTCCTGATCGTGTGATCGGCCACATCCTCGACCCGGACGGATTCTTTAATGGCGTTGTACTCATTGTATGTGTAGCCGAACCCGTAGGAAAATTCGATATTGCCGCCGCCGACAAGGTAATACTCCTCACCTGCGGCCTCGAGAACATCCTCTTCCTCCTCCCGGGCCTCTTCTTCGGTCATTTGAAGCTCTTTTCTGACTTTCTCCGCCTCCTTCAGCTTGTCAATTTCCGATTCAAGGCGGTTTATGCGTTCCTCAAGACTTCCCGTACCGGACGGTGCTTCACCGGTTGATCGGGGGGAGGGCTCGGCGGCGGGTGCCTTTTGCCCGGCGGGGGCCGTATCCCTTTCCGGGGGTTCCGGAGATTTGGCCGCGAGCTTGGGGCCGGCCTTTTTATAGCGTTCCGGGTCGACGGTCTTTAAAGAATCATAATGGGTTATCAGGACCGGTGTATCAATTTTTTGTTTCACGTCCGTAAGGGTTTCAGCAACTGCTTGGTAGGCCTCGAACTTCCCGATTCGAACGGCATAAATGGTTTGATTTCTGGAATTCACGGATTGAAATATATAGGGCTCATAACCTTTCTTCTGGAGCTCAATAATTTGCCGATCTGCTGCCACCTGTGTTTTAAACGTACCCACTTGCAGGGAAAAAAGAGGGCTCCTAGCGCTGGCCTTCTGTGTATCCGGCTGAGCATCTGGCTGAGCATCCGGCTGACGGTTTGAGGAACTTTCAGATTGCTCTTCTGCCTGGCGATCGCCAGTGAGTTGGTCGCTCGGAGAGGAATTTTTGAGAATATCCACAATACTCTGGCAAAACCCTGGGGGTATGATCAGCCCGCTCATTGATCCGAAGCACAATAAACACACTAAAAGCTTTTTCACTGGCCACTCTCCAATGGTTTCGTATTATCAGGAACACCGATCGAGTGATATGGGTTACTTTATTATCTCGGGTAATATTTTTGGTACTCATCCGGCATCGTGAAGAAAAAATGCCGCTCATGTTCGTCCGGGTCCGCGATCTCAGGTCCGTAATCGGATATCAAATCATCGATTGAACTCCCCCGGACGTATCTCAGGTCGTTCTTGGTTAACTCGAGCCCGTTAAATACCCTTGCGCCTTCAGGGTAGACGACAAAAACCACGTTCTCATACCACATATCTTCAAATTTAGCAATTGTATAGCTCGTATTGCCCCGAAAGGGGTCTGCCAGAAATACATGCCCCGCGTGAAAACCCTTCAAAACGGTAAAATGGCGATACCCGAGAAACTCAATCGGTATGATGCAGTTATGGTTGAGTTCCGCGATGTCAAACATATCCTTGATTGTGGCCTTGTAGCCGACACCCCGGTATCCGAGTTTATTGACGAATCGTTTCATGTCCAGTAGTGAAAAGGCCCGGCGTTTGGCAATCTTCTGGGCATCCCCGTATTCCATCAAACCATAGATAACCTGTCTCTCACTGAGATTTTCCCCGAGGTAATAGTTCAAAAGTGTGGCCAGCGCCGCAGATCCGCAGCTATAGTCATATTCCTGTTTGATCAGGTGACTGTTTCTTATATCTTCCAGAGAAGTCACGGAAATATCCGCATCAACGGAATATTCTCCCCCAATGTTGATGCTGTGCTCATTTTTGGGGTTTTCCTTGATCGGATGAAACCCGGCGAAGAGACACATTGAAATTATAAATCCAACGACGATGTGCATAAGATCAGGTCTTCAGTATAGGGTTCAAAGTCTAAGGTTCCCCACTGGTATCGTAAAAGATAACTCTTTATGTGAATATACCAATTCGACCGCGTTGTCAAACTGAAATTTTATGAAATATACTGTATTCAATGGGTTAAAAATAAATAATTCACGCAAACGTCAAATCAGGGGAAGGAAAAATGGGAAGTGGCCAATCAAGGAATTAGATAGGCGTCAAATCGGTAGGCTTTAATCCCGTCTATGGCGCCGGGCCCAAAATCCGTACCGCCGTAGGCAACTTTTTCAAAACGGATGGAGCCCTCAAATGGCAGCCTCAGCCGGTAGGCGCCCTGGGCGTTTTCATCGAGGAAATCAAAATCGCAGACGCCGGCATCAATTTGGGCGGGGCGGGCATGCTGCTGTTTTTTATCAGTACTGGTCAAATCGCCGAACATATCCCCAATTTGGAATTCCCCGATATCGGACCTCCATGTAGTGGGGTCCGACGGATCATCACCCGCCGTGCCAAAGCCAAAGCTCTGACCGATATGGATGTTTTCAAAGGATAGGGTCTGAACATTTGAAGGATCTGCCGAGTCGATCCGGTAGGCATAACTCAGTTTATCAATATGCATTTCAAAATCATATTCCATGTCAAGGCCGTGTCCGCTTTCATGGGGAGCCATGTATTGCCGCCATGAGGGCTGACGGATTTGGCCCGCATAAAAGGCGCCCAGATTATGGGTGTTGGTTCCCGTACCGTCCGATGAAAAATTGATGCTGCTGGTCTCATAGGAGACTTCCTGCTGCCAATCAGGGGATTTGGTGACTAACATGCCTTTATTGACTGATGTAGGATCGGTGCCAAGGTCCCAGTCATCCATTGAGGCGACCTCGCAGATCCCTGCATCAATATAGAAGGCGCCGCCTGCCAAGTCGGTACCAAAATTGTAGCGTATGACATCAGATTGGACGTTGGTCAGACTCAGGTAGCCGCTGTCAGTGGCGCAGTAATTCAGTTGCCCGATATTTTGAAATATCTGCACATCCTTTACCCCGATACCAATGCCAGCCTGGCCCGTAACTTCTTCAAGTTCTTCGTTTTCTAAAGGCTGAAGCGTAGCTCCAGCAGTGACTGGGAAGAGCAGGATGCATGCAAGGAATATGGCAAAAGATCTGCGTACAGCGCTTAAAATATGATTATGACAAGGCAAAAGATTTTGACTTTTTAATTGTTTTTAGGGTTAACAAAATAATAAATATTATCAAAAAGGCGCGGGTAGGGGCACAAAACCCTACCCCGCGCCTCCAAGAATTAAAGATAATATGATCTCGATCAATCCACAGCCAACTTAAATCAGTTCCCCATCTAGTCGTAGAATCCGTCAGAACAGGTAGGTGCAATTTCAACCCATCCGGACAGCACGGTCATGGTCACGCCGTCCAGTACGACGGTGCCATAGTCGCATGAGGTGTCTTCGTCTTTGGCGTTGGATGCAACCTGTGCCCCCTCAACATTGTAAAATGCTGGCGTCAAAGTCAGCGTCGGAATGCTGATTTCTATGGTTGGGAGTCCGATAATCACACCACCAACATTAGCGTTACCAGTATCAATGGCAGATTCCCTCATCTGGGTCATGATCGGCAGACGGCTGGAGGCGTCAATGGTCAGCGGACGGGGAATAAAACGGCCATTGTCCAAAGGATCGCCAACTGATTCATAATTGTTCAGCCCCAGGGTTTGAGTGCCAATACCAGCGCTATCGACCAATGAACAACTCCCTTCATTCAACGCCGTATCCCCGTAGTCATACTTAAGGTCGATTTCACTGCAGGGATTCGCATTGGTCAGGTCCCAGACTGTTGCGGTTGTTGCTCCGTTATTTACAGCTACACTCTCGCGCGCAATCGCTGAGTCAGGGGCGTTGACAGCCAGCACGTCCAACTGGAAGTTGCCGATACCAACGGCGCCTCCATCATTGGTATAGCCGTTTTCGCAGTAATATCCGTCGCAGTCGAGCCATGCGACCCGGTCAATGTTCATAAAAATCTGGATATCGTCAATGGCTATGGCGACGCCAGACTGACCGGTGACCGTATCCATGCTACCGTTATTCATTAAGTCGTACTGAATGCCAAATGAAGTAGCGGGCAATAACATTAACATGGCGAGCACTAATACAAGTTTTTTCATCCATAACCTCCTTTGTTAAGCTTTTTTGGTTGGGTTCGTCAGGGGCAACGCCCCGCCGCTAAAAAGAATGCTGTTTATAGGGGTTCAAAATGAATTGGGGAGGGAGGGTTAAAAACCCTACCCTCCCCAATTGGTTTACTTGTAGTTTAATTTAACACCCAGGTCAAGTAAAATTAACTTTAGTCAGAGCACAGGGGTGCAATTTCAACCCAACCAGAGAGAACGGTCATGGTTACGTCATCCAATACGACGGTGCCATAGTCGCATGCGTCATCCGTGTTTTTGGCATTTTCCGCAGCCTGAGCGCCATCAATATCGTAGAAGGCCGGAGTCAGGCTCAGCGTCGGGATGTTGATCTCAACGGTCGGAAGCCCGATAATAATGCCGCCGATATTCTTGTTGCTACCGGCAATAGAACTCTTAGCAAAAGTCAGAACCGGCAGACGGCTGGTGGCATTAATAGTCAGCGCGTGCGGAATATAACGGCTCGAGCCGGTAGTAGCTAGCGGATCGCCAACTGATGTATAGTTGTTCAGCCCAAGGGTCTGCGTGCCGGCACCGCTACTACTGGCCAATGAACAGGTCCCGCTTGTGGTCGTATCCCCATAGTCATACTGGAGATCAATTTCGCTGCAGGGGTTCGCATTGGTCAGGTCCCAAAGTGTTGCGCCGTTTGGAGCTGTGGTGCTCGCCGTCGCTGAGTCAGGGGCGTTGACCTTCAGGACATCCAACTGGAAGTTGCCGATACCGACCGCACCACCATCATTGGTATATTGGTTGCCCGTATTGCAATTATACCCGTCGCAGTCGAGCCATGCGACCCGGTCAATGTTCATGAAGATCTGGACATCGTCTACTGTAATGGCGACACCGGATTGACCGGTCACGTCATCCATGCTGGTGTCATTCATCATTTCCAGGCCGAATGCCGCGCCCGGGACGATCAACAAAAAGGCAAGTACTAATGCTAATTTTTTCATTTTTTCCCTCCATCAGAGAATTGGTAATTGATAAATTGTGTTTGATGTTTGCTTGAATAATTAAAAAAAAACGGATTTCCTTATCGGGTTTCAATCACCTCCTTTGCAGAAAGATATAGGCTTCTGCCTCAGCAGAATCCGGCTACGTCAGGTTGGAAAGTTGAATCAGATAAACCTTGTTTAGCCTTATGAATACGATTTATTTTTATAATACTCGGATTAGCATGTTTGTCAAGGAAAAATTTAATAAAAAATTTCACCGTCGTTCAACATACTCCGAGCTTTGGATAATGACATCGTAACTTCAGCCATTTAAACCGGAAAAAACAAATTTTCCGGTTACAGCTTTTCATTTTTAATACAGGAGAAAAAAGGCCGAATTATGAATCCCTAGTTGTGGCGTCTGATGCCATCATTTTCTGCAATTTTTCCAGATTTTGTTTTGCAGAGACATAACCCGGACGCAAACTCAAGGCCTTCTGGAAATGTTTCCGCGCGGCCTGGAGATCGCCTTTTTTGATCCACAGGACGCCTATATTATTATGGGTTTCCGCGATTTCCGGATGGATGGCTAAGGCCTTTTTGAATTGGGCAATAGCCTCATCAAAGTGCTTCATATGGGCGAGCGCGGCGCCGGCATTCACATGCGCCTCGGCGTTGGGCGTATGTTTTAATATCCGCCTCAAATGTTCCAGCGCCTTTTCATATCGGCCCTGCTGGATCAAAGCCGTGGCCAGATTGTTCAATGTGCCTGAGTGTCCCGGCTTAAGGGCCAGGGTGCTTCTGTATTGATCGATGGCCCTATCGATTTGATCCGTATTATGAAAGGCCTCGCCCAGGTTTGCATGCGGCCGAAAATCATTGGGCGCTTTTCGGACATTGTCCGTCCAGAACCTAATCCCTGATTCCCAGCAGGTGCTTCGCTGATGCGACCAGATAGAAAAGAGAAGGATGATCAAACAGGTTACGGCAAGATCCGTTTTTAAATATCGGCTATGCCGTAGGGCCAGATAGACCCCCGCTGCGATCAAGAGCATAAACGGTAGATAGGTACGGTGCTCGTAGATGATTTCAATGCCTATGATCGAAGATTCAATCACCAGGTTGAGGAGGAACCATATCAGGCAGAAAGCCATGAAACGCTGCCGCCGGGCTATATACATGGCAAGGCCGATCAAACTGAAGAGCGCAAACAAGGCAAATATGGACGTTTCAGGTTGAAGCATGGAAACGGATAACGGATAATCATGATCCAGCATCAGGCGGGCCGGATGGGGGTAGAAAAGCAGGGTTAAATAATAGATGACCACCCGCCACTCAGTAATGACCCTTTCGAAAAGGGTAAAATCACGCCTGGCGGCATAAGGCGAGAGAATTCGTTCCAAGGGGTCGCCGCCCAAGTATAGAAGAGCAATTGCGCTAAAGACAAACAAGGCGCCGATAAGCCAAACGAGATGTTTTTTTGAAAGCGAAACAGACAGGTTTTGAAAGAAGAACCACTCATAAAGGACAATGATGATCGGCAGCATGGCGGCGTTCTGTTTGCTGATTACCGCACATATGCCGGCCAGTATGCACCCGAAAATTGAAAAACCGGCGGCCGGGGTAATCTTTCCGTTGTCCTGCCACCGACCCCGGGCGCATACATACAGAAAGAGGCTTAAGGTATAGAAAAAGGCGGCCAGGCTTGTCATTCGCTGGACGATATAGGTTGCCGCCTGGGTGTTGACCGGGTGAACCAGCCATAGGAGGGCGGCAAAAGCGGCGATCCAACTGGATTCTGTCCAACGTCGGGAGCCTCCGAGCCGCTCGAATCGAACAAGTGTCAGCCGAAGCAGGAAAAAGAGAATCAAGCCGGTGGCAATATGGATGGCAATGTTGGTTAAATGATAGCTTAGGACATGATAGCGCGAAATAAGATGGTTCAGGGCAAAGCTGATGTTCGGAATCAGCCGGTTTCGAGGCCTTCCCTTTAAAGCGGCCGTCTTGATAGCCTCCCATGACAGCGATTCCATGCGAATGGCCTCGTCTTCGGTGATATAGCTGGTATCGTCAAAGAAAAATGGGTATTTCAATGTGTTTGAATAAATCAAGAAAGTGATGCTGGCCAGTAAAACCAAAACAACTGGCATAAGGATATGGTTTTTTAACGAAAGCTCATGGTCCATACTTCACGGCCCTTGGTTCATGGTTCGGTTCAAGTGCCAGGGCTTAGGCAGCCAAGGCATTCAGTCATTTGTCCTGTTCAATAAATTTCAAGACTTTCTCCATATTTTTTTTTGCGCTCCGGTGGTTGGGGGCCAGGGCAAGGGCTTTTCGATAGTAGCTAACCCCTTTTTTAGGCCGGCCAGTCTTAACCATGACATTGCCCAGGTTCGTATAGGTATTTATCATGACGCGCCCTGTTGGGTTGAGTTGAAGGGCTTTTTGCAAGTATTGCCGCGCCAGGTCATATTTTTTTTGTTGGGCCAGATAAACGCCCATTTCCATGTTCGGCCGGGCCTTGTTGGGGGATTTAATTACCCGGTCCCGGGCAAAGCCGGCCGCGTCCTGCCACGTAATATTGCGTTGGTATGTCCATACCGAAAAAATTACAGCGATTGCGCAGACACCGGCGACGACAATGGTTTTTGGCCTCAAGTATTGAAAGGCGAGCCATGCGGCAGCCAGGGGAAGCAGCATAAACGGCAGATAGGTGCGGTGCTCGAATATGATTTCAATACCTACTACCGAGGACTCAATGATCAAGTTCAAAACAAACCATAGAAGGCAAAAGGAAATTAGCCGATGTCGAGGGGCCAGATACAGGGAAAGGGCGATCAAGGCAATAATCGCCCCCAGTGCCGGCAGCGTCGTCGGCTGCATGATTGAACCGGACAGGGGATAGTCATGGTCCAGGTTCAACCGGCCGGGATGGGGATAGAAAAGCAGGGTTATATAATAAATAACCACCCGCCACTCGGTCATCACCCGCTCGGGCAGGGTAAACTGGCGGCGGGTATAGGCGTTTAAGATCCGCTCAAAGGGACTGCCCCCCAAATAAAGCAGCGCGATTCCCCCAAAAATTAGAAGCGTCCCCATGATCCAAAACATCTGTCGTTTGGAAAATGAAACCGAAAGATCCTGAAAAAAGAACCACTCATAGATTAAAATGATAATCGGCAGCATGGCGGCGTTTTGCTTGCTGGTTAATGCACAGATGCCGGAAACTAGGCAGCCTAAAAACGCGAGTCCGACTGAGGCTGTAATCCCCTGGCTGCGCCGCCATTTGCCTCGGCCCCAGGCGTAGAGCAGAAGTGAGAGAATAAAAAACAGGGCGGCCATGCTGGTCATGCGCTGGTAGATAAATGTCACCGACTGGGTATGCACCGGATGGACGATCCAGACAAGCGCCGCAGAAAACGCAATCAGCTCGGGGGTTGCCGAATTTTTTAGATTTTTCGGCAACCCGGCTACCCGCAAGGTTTGAAGGGTAAGAAGAAACAGCAGCAGGCCGGTGATCAGGTGCAGGCAAATGTTTACGGCGTGATAGCCGGCGAGTTTAAAATCATGGAAATAATAATTTAATGCAAAACTGGCATTGGGCAGAAGCCGATTTCTGGGCCGCCCTTCAAGCGCCGCTGTCTTAATACCGTCCCATGTGATCGCGTCCATGCGAATGGCCGAATCATTCTTGACAAAATGATGGTCATCGAACACGAACGAAACCCCGAATGTATTTGAATAAATAACGCATACGACGCCGGCCAGCAGGAGCAGTGCGGCGGCAAAAAAGAAGTGCTTTTTGGAAGAAGGCTTACGGTTCATGGTTCACTCAGAACTCATTTTTTTCCATAAATGTTTTCACTTTTTCCATATTTACCCTTGCCCCCCGGTTGTCCGGGTCAATGGCCAGCGCTTTTTTGTAATTTTTGATGGCCTCTTCAAAGCGTCCGGACTGGGCCAGCGCGTTGGCCAGATTATTATAGGCGGTGGCGAATTCAGGTTTGTGCCGGATGGCCTGCCTGAAATGGCGGATCGCTTCATCCATTTTTCCCTGCCGGGCCAGAACATTGCCCAGGCTGTTATTGGCTTTTACATGATATGGCTGGGACGCCAAGACTTTTTGGAAATGGAAACCGGCCTTTTCAAGCCTGTTGAGCTCCATACAGGCTACCCCCAGCGTCATATGGATTTTCGGCGCATCCGGGTTGTTTTTTAGATAGCCTTTCAAATAATCAATGGCCGCCCGGGGGCGATCCTGTTTCAGCCGGACGCGGGCGAGATTGATGACCGCATCATCAAATCCAGGGCTTATCTCTTGGGCTTTCAAGTAATTTGCGACAGCTTTTTCGGGTTGTCCTATTTTAAACAGGCTATCGCCCAGTACGGTATAAGTCTGGGCTTTTTTAGCGGCCGCTTTTGGTTTTTCCGGCTGCATTCGGGCGGCTTCTTTCAGTTGCGCAATGGCCTCCCCTGTTCTGCCATTTTCAAAAAGTGTATGGCCCAGATTGTAATGGGGCCGCCATTTATGGGGCGACTTGACGGCATTATCCCGCCAGAAGGCCATCGGATCCTTCCAGATGCCGTTTCTCTGGTGGGCTTCAAATCCAAGGATCAGCACTAAAACGGCCATCCCGCCAATATACAGCCATTTGTATTTTTTAAGCAGCTGATAGAGATAAAAGGCCGCCAGGAGGAAAGGCACCATATACGGCAGGTAGTTGCGGTGCTCGTAAATGATTTCAATGGGGATGATCGTGGACTCAATCACGAGATGGCCTAAAAACCAAACAATGGCAAATGAGAGCAGGGCATGGCGTTTGGGGCGATAGAGCGCAAGCGTAATGCATGCCAGTATGGCAGCCAGACTGAGAACCGTCGGGAACGGGTCAACCAGCGACCGGGACAACGGATAGTCATGATCCAGGACCAGCCGTTCGTTATTCGGGAAGAAAAACAGGCCGATATAGTAAATCACCACACGGAATTCCGTCAGTATTCGTTGGAGTGGGGTAAAATCCCTTCTGCCATAGCCGCTGAGGATCCGCTCCACCGGATCACCCCCCAGATAATACAGGCCGGCAGCCGCAAAAATGATGACCGCCAGAACCCCTAAAATTCGGAGCTGTTTCAAATTGAAGGGTTTTAACTGCTGAAAGAAAATCCATTCGTATAATAAAATAAAAACAGGCAGGGTGGCGGTGTTCTGTTTGCTGGAAAGCGCGCACACGCCGGCAAGCCCGGCGCCAATAAAGAAACAGACGGCTGGTGCGGTCAAGGCGCCGGCGGCCCGCTGGGATTTGCGGCCCTTAATATAAAGCATCAGGGAAAGGATATAAAACAATACCGCCAGGCTGGTCATGCGTTGGACAATATAGGTCACCGCAGAAGAGTTCACCGGGTGCGCCAGCCAGATAAGGGCGGCAAAAAATGCGATTAAAGCGCAGGTGGACTGTTTTTTGCTATAATCAGGGGCGGCAACTGCGTGATCAGTTTCGCTGCTGTGGAAGCCCGAATACAATACCAGCGTATCCCGGCAGAAGAAAAACAGAAATACGGCGCAAAGGATATGAACGGCGATGTTTACCCAGTGGTAGCCTGCGGGCGATAGTCGGTTAAAATAATAATTAAGGGCAAAACTGATATTGGGGATGGCACGATTTTTGGGATGGCTCTCAAACGCCGCCTTTTTCAGGGATTCCAGATCGAAATTCACCATGTAGATGCCAGAGTCTTCTACGATATAACCCCCATCGTCATATACAAACGGGCCGTCAACAGTGTTGGAGTAGATCAACACGGCCGCAGTGATAAGGACGATGATCGCTAACAGGCTAAAGATGCGGGATTTGCCCGATACGACGGTTATGTCCATACACTAAATTCCAAACTCCAAGCACTAAATATCAAATAAATTCCAAATCCTGAATCCCGATTTCAAAAAAAAGCTTTATTGCCAGCGTCCTATGTGATTTCGAGCGCAGCGAGAAATTACCCCTCGTTTTCGCTCTTCGGAATGACAGTAGGAGTTCCTGTCACTGTTGTTTGGAATTTTGGTCATTGTGATTTGGTATTTGTTTGTAGCTTGTGATTTGTGATTTGAGATTTTTGTTATAATATTTACTTTCCCTCAAATTTTTCAGGTCAGAGTCGGTTTTGATGTGCTTCCAGTTGTCATAGCCTTTTTCCACAGCCTTTTTAAGCCAGTCAGCGCTCTCTGCCGGGCTGTCGTTCAGAGCATGCATGCAGGCAATATTGTAATATATATTCGGGTCTTGCGGGCGATGCGCGAGCATTTGTTTAAATGACCGGATGGAGGCTTCATAATCGTCCTGCAGGGCATGGGCAATCGCCAGGTGGAAATTGGCCTCCCTGTTTGCCGGGTTCAGCCGGACGGCCCTTTTAAAAACGGCAACCGCTTTTGCAGGGTTGCCGTTTTTAATATGCATGTTTCCCAGGTTGACAAGAGCCTCCTCATTTCCAGGCTCCAAAGTAAGCGCCTTTTCGTAATAATCTATAGCTTTTTCAATTGCCCCCCTTTTGAAATAACTATACCCCAGTTTGAGGTGTGCCGCAATATTGCCGGGGTCAATGACGAGCAATTTTTGAAAGTATGCCATTGCCTTATCTAACTCGTTCTGGCCATAGTATATATCCCCAAGCTGGGACAGCGCCCTTGTTGATTGCGGATCTATGGCTAAAGCCTTTTCAAAATGTTTGATTGCTCGATCCTGCTGGCCGGTTTCCAAAAGGGTTTTTGCCAGGTTAATGTGGGATACGACAGAATCCGGGTTGATTTTAAGGGCTTTACGCAGCCATCCCATGGCATCATCGTATTTTTCTTTTTCACTCAGGGCGACTGCCAGGTTGTTCATGGGAAGCAGTAGATGCATATTCGGTCTTTCAGAAGTTGCTTGAAGTCTGATGGATTTTTTTAGGTGAGGGATGGCTGAATCAAGCTGGCCCGCATCCACTAATAGTTTTCCCAGGTTGTTTAATACGCGGGGATTGTTGGGGGTTTTTTGTATGTTGTCCTGCAGCAAGGCCAAAGGCGTATGCCAATGTTGGTTTCGCTGCCATGTAAACGTACCGCATAGGACAAGAGCTATGCCCATGATTAAAATTGCCGCCCACTGCCTTTTGATGCGTTCGGCAAGCATAATGCCCACAAGCAACATGGGCATTATGCTTGCCAGGTAAAGCCGATGCTCAAAAATGATTTCAATGCCGATAACTGATGATTCAATAACCAGGGTAATAAAAAACCATAAAATGCAGAATCCAATAAGCCGAAATCCCTTGCGGACAATGTAAACAGATACGGCGATCAGGGAGGCAACGGCGATTAAGGATAAAAATGTAGTCGGCGGGCCAAGCACGGTACTGGAGAGCGGATAATTATGATCCAGAACCAGCCGCACGGGGTGCGGATAAAACAGAAGGCTGATATAATAGATAACCACCCGCCACTCGGTCATAACCCGTTCGAGAAGCGTAAAATCACGCTTGGTATATGAATTGAGGATCCGTTCCAGGGGATCGCCGCCCAGGTACCATACTGCAACTGCCCCGAAAATTAAAAGGCCGCCAAGAATCCAGGTGATCTGTTTTTTGGAAAGGGAAACGGACAGGTTCTGGAAAAAAAACCATTCATAGAGCAAAATAACAATCGGCAGGGTTCCGGCATTCTGTTTGCTGATTATGGCGCATACTCCGGCAATCAAACAGCCGCTGAACCATGCAGCCGCTTTGAACCGGTTTCGCTTACTTTTCCAGCTTAACCGGCCGGCGACATATAAAAGCAGGGAGAGTACATAGAACATGACGGCCATGCTGGTCATGCGCTGGACAATATAGGATACCGCCTGGGTCTGAACCGGATGCAGAAGCCAGAGAGCGGCGGCAAAGCAGGCGGCAATAAATGCAGTATGCTGGAAGTCGGTCCGTCGCCGACTTTCGTTCGGTTGATTGTCCGCATGGATGGCAAGCGTTTTACGGAAGAAAAGAAAAATAAATGCGCCGGTTAAAATGTGAATTATCATATTAACCAGGTGATAGCCTTCAACATGGTATGTGTCGAAGAAGTAGTTAAGCCCAAAACTGATATTGGGGAGCAGTCGATTACGCGGCTTGCCGTTTATGCCGGCGTTGAGAATTTCTTCAGGGGTAAGCTCGACAATCCGGATGTCCGGATCCTCTACGATGTAGCAAATGGAATCAAAAATAAAATCTGCATGAAACGTATTGGCGTAGACAATGACTGTGAAAACGGCCATGACTATTAACGGCAGGAGGATGCCTAAGATGCTGCCGGGATTTATAAGAATCCTATTTAATTGTTTCATACTCAAAATAAATACCAATAAATTTGGATATTATTTATTGCCTGTCATTTGAGATTTATTTAATGTTATGATTTCCTGGTAATACTCACTCTTTCTCAAATTCTCCAAGTCCGGATCAGTTTTGATGCGCTCCCAATTCTTATAGCCGTTTGAGACCGCTTTTTTGAGCCAGGTCATCGCCTCTTTTTCCTGGTTTTTTAGCGCATAAATACAGGCGATGTTGTATAAGATGGCCTGGTTTGACGGGTCCTGGTCCAGGATGGCCTTGAATTTTTTTATGGCAGCTTCATATTCCTGGTTAGATACGTGCCTGACAGCCTGCTTGAATAAACCGTTTTTTGTGCTTGAAGTTTGCAGACTGGAGATCAGGGCCCTGATATTAGGGGCCTTGGGATAATCCGGGTCCAAGGATTGGGCTTTTTTAAAATATTCCAGCGCTTTATTTTTCTCTTTTTCTACTGCATAGGCGTTTGCCAAATTATAGAGGGCGGCAGGAAGGTCTTCGGATGAATAGAGAGCGGCTTTATAATGATATATTGCCTGTCTAAAGTGGTAAATTGCCTGCTCTGTTCTGCCCAATTGGCCCAAGGCGACCCCCAGTTCATGATGAATTTCCGGCCGGCCGGGCTTCAAGGCCAGGGCTTTCTTATAATGGATGACGACTTGTTTCAGGTTTCCCGCCTCCTTCATGGCATGCCCATAATTATAGTGGGGTATCCAGTTATCTTCAGTCACCGCGAGCGTGTGGGCAAAGATGGTTCTGCTGTTTTGCCAGAAGGCGACTTGGTTTATGGTAACCAGCATTAGGCACGCAATGATAAGACCTGCGGCTGAAGCAGCAG
>Ga0209925_1000400_pt1 | contig 22603 bp, 19 predicted proteins | sample SalPonR2_A_D1_MG_FD_185702 | JGI IMG/M metagenome (GOLD analysis project Ga0209925, IMG submission 185702) | Salt pond soil microbial communities from South San Francisco under conditions of wetland restoration - Salt Pond MetaG R2_A_D1_MG... ... | reverse complement strand
CTCCCTTCCGGATATGCGGTTTCAGATTAACATAGAAAAAAAGGTGAGGCAATGCGCTATAGCCCAGGGCAAGGGCACATTACAGCTTTTCAGAGGGGATAAAAAGGGCAACCCGCTTTTTTTCCGGATTAAGACGGATCCATTCCTCCGGTATAAGCTCATTTTCGAATAACTCTTCAATAGATTCCGGAATAGTTGAAAGGCGGCTGAGCTGAATATCAAGTTCCACTGTCCCTCGTGCCCCGGGGGTACTTGAACTTTGGGACGACAGTAACGCTACTTTTACAGGACCGTAGGGTGTAAGGCCGTGGATTATATCCGACAGTCCAACCGCTATTTCGGTAATCCTCTCCGGAGACAATAATATTTTACCTTCACCCTCTACTGAATCTATACCGGCCCGGAGCATCCCCCTTATTAAATCAAACAAATCGACCTCAGGCTCGGAAGGGTCGGCCATAAACAGCTCATTTGCCGCGGATATTGCCGACACCCTTCTTGAGAGCCGTTCATGATCGGCGGTCGATCCCCTTTCAATAGCGATCAGGCTCTCTATTGTCTGTAAATTGTTTTTTACACGATGGTCTAAAAATTGCAGCAGATCTTCCCTGACCTCAAGCTCGTCTTTTAAGACCTTTAGGAGCTGGTACGTAATTAATGATAGGGTAATAGCTATAAGCAGAAAATTTGCGGCAATTGCAAAAAGCCCTACCATAGTAGTGCTTTGGTTTATTATACCGTGAGATACAAATATCCCGTATAAAACCATTATTACTTCCGACACGGCGATTGATACCACTATACCGGTAACCCTTCCGAACAATGCGGAAATAACCACCGCGCAGAGCAGCCAGATAAACCCAGCCCCTTCGGTCCCTGTATACATAAAAACCGCCCCGCCCATAAGAAGGAGCACAAATACAGTGAGAAACAAACGTACCTGATATGAAGTTTTTCGATAAAAGACCGCCAGGGCAATGATGAGGTAAGCCAGGGTGTCAATAATAGCAAGGGTAAAAAGTTCTTCCTTCAGGGCGGCAAACATACTCGGAACATAGGCGACTGCACCCAATACAACCATAGCTCTAAGGAGAGTAGTTAATAGTTGCTCCTTGCGTTGTTCCAGTATTGTCACGAATTTAAGTGTAGTAAGCCCCAACTGGAAACGCAATATAGATGTGAGGATTCACAATGTATATATTTAGTACCGCCGGTCCCATAGGATGGTCATAGGCACTGTTCCCAGGCACGAGGGCTTATACATGAAAGTGTTTTTTCAAATTCGAGCCCCGCTTCTTCAGCCGTTTATCGAAGTTCACAAGAAATGCAATCAGTGGAACCACCGAAGCAGAGGTAATTATCGACCAGCTGAAACTCAGCTCCCCATGAAAAAACAGCTGCAGGCTCCCTTCAATGCACAGGGTAAATACACCCACACTAATTAAAGCGGCGGCTAAACCTCCCAGGACCGACAACTTGAACCGACGTATAATCAATATACTGGCCAGCATCAGAATGCCGAAGGCCGCCACAAGGGGAAACGCCAAGCCCCAGAACCACGGAGTTCCCGAAGTGAACAGATCCAGCGCGTACAGATACACCGCCGCAAGGAGCACCTCTCCCAGTACCAGGACAAGGGGAACCCTTTTTAAGCGGGGAATCATAAAGATAGAAAGCCATAGGTAGCCAATCGAGATTAATGGGATCCGGGACCAAGTAACATCCATTCCATAGGCAAAATCGGTAGCGAACACCACCACCGCCCCTGCAAGAGATACAAATCCGAAGACCTCCTGGAACAAAACACGGACCTTCGCCTCGTGGGCTTCAATGACCGCCTCATTTTTCTCCAACTCTCTCTCATCGGGAGTATCGGCTGAACCACCCTCATCCAATACAGCCCCGCATAGCGGGCAATGGGTGTAGTCGGTTTCAATCTGTACCCCGCACTGTGTACATATAGGCATATTTACAACTCCTCAACTTTTACCGGTACTCCCCTTTCCGTCAAGTGAGTAAAGAACAGCCGTTCCAGTTCTCTACTCTCAATAACACTGGTAAAGGAAACCAGCAAATTGCCCTTGTAGGAAAGGACCCCACAAGCTTTCTTCATTACATGATTGGGATTCAAATCAAAATGTAGACTCTCTATACGCTCTTCCAGTGTGGGGGGCATCTCAACCCTTCCTACATTGGAAAGGACCCCTGAATGCAGGGCTTCTCCCAGGCGTGAATACACCGAAGAGATGACAAGATCCTTTACAAAAAGCGGCATAAACCGAACAAAGGGGTTTAATTCCGAGCCCACATTCCGGGAGATTTGCCGCCCAAGCTGCTTTTCGTTTTTCAGCAGCTGGATACTATGGTGCATATGCTGCAGAACCTCGGCAAAATCATACTCTCCGAGCTTCATATCCATCTCCGGCGAAAGATAAAGGGAAAAATTTCTCATTGTCTTTGAAGGTTTATAACGCCGCATATCCACTGGGACCTCAAGGCGAAGTACCGAGCTCTTTTTTTTAAGCCGGGAGTAAAAGCTGCTCCGTTGCTGCTGCTCCCGTTTATATATCTGTATCAGGCTGTACATATAGGTTGATGCCAAATATTCAGTCAGGGTAACCTTCTGCTCCCGGGCAAGCTGAAGAATTTTGTCCACCGGCATAGTAGCTTTCAAAATACGAAACCTGCGGCTTTTAGAAGGACGGCCTGGTACATGATAGGCGGGGGGAATTTTTTCGGGATGTATAATCCCCTTTTTAAAACTTTTTCGATGGGCGTCTTCAAACTCCTCCGGATGGGGACGCCCGTCAGGGGATAATATACTTGGATGTTCCTCTACCTCTCCCCCGCTTTGACGTACATATTCCGCGGCGAGGCTTACCAGAAACCGCATTCCTCCGTTTCCATCAGTTAAAATATGGGAGAAATCAACGGCGATCGTTCGCTCCCGGGCACTTACCCTTATTAAAGTAGCCGCCCGTTCCTTAATGGAGATAATCCTAGCGGGAACATTTCTCAACAATTCGACCTTCGGCACCACCTCGCTGCGCTGTAGATAATACCAGAAAAAACCCCTTCTCAGATGCACTTGGAAATAGGGAAAGCGGGGCATAATCCGTTCTAAAGCCCGCTGAAGCCACAACAACCGCACCGGCTCCTTCAAAGCAAAGGCCAGGCGAAACTCCGCCGGTGACTCCTCCGAGGCGGTTGAGGGATAGACTTTGGCGGCATTATCCAGCCGAAGCCAGTCATTCTGTAGTTCCGCTTCACTCATTGTTTTATTGTACACCCTTATGCCGCAATTTGTAAAAACCCCTGCAGAGGATCTTGTCCCAGTACAAAAAAATACAAAGCCGTTGCAAACAGGCCGTGAAATACTCCCAGGGCCCACACCGAACGGTAACGGAGGTACATAGCGGAGGTAAAACACCCCATAAAAAAGGTGGTCACCATCAGAAGAGGGACCGGTATGTGTGCAATCGAAAAAAGCAGTGCAGTGGGCAATACAATTAACAGGCGCGGCAGCCGCCCCCGGGCCATGCGGTCGAGGTTACCCGCCACCAGTACCACCAGCAAGAACTGTTGAATTACCCCCCAGGCCGGATACAACAAGAATATTACTCCCATATGCCAGTGAAGCAAAGCCTGACCGCTGGTAAATCCGTACACAATTGCCCCGGCCATCGCTACAAGGGTAACCGGAGCTACAATTACAGCACTTTGCCACAGGTTCTTTGAAGAAAAACCCCACGAGTGGATAAGTTCAGGCCGGCGACGAATCCGGGCAATAATGTAGCCTATCCATGCTCCGCCGGCAACCAGGGCAAACCACATATCCTGATTCAGCCAGTCGATAAACACAAATTTTCCGGCAGCGGACAACAAAACAGCCGCTACCTCGAAATTGGCCCAAATATCTTTATTAAAAAACTGCTCGGAAATTCGGCCTCCGATAATACCTCGTAAAATCTTTCTTACCATGATGGGCGGTGTTCCTCTTCTCTTTACTTTACTTTCAGAATTTCAATTACTACACTTAACTATATAGGAAGTTTCTTTATTCTGAAACAGTGGAACCGTAAAGAGAGGAAAAGAATGAAAAGTGAAAAAACTATTAAAGGTGAAGTATCGATTGTACTGGCGGGAGCTGCCGGTCAGGGAATTCAATCGATAGAAAAGATCCTGTCACATATTATTAAGGAAGACGGGTATCATGTATTTACCACTAGCGAATTCATGTCCCGGGTGAGGGGAGGAATGAACTCCACTGAGATTAGGGTCTCCTCCCACGGCGGCCATGCCTATGTGGATAACATAGATATCTTCATTCCCCTTAAAAAGGGGCTTACCCCCTTCCTTGAACAGAGGATCAACGACGAGACAGTTATAATCGGTGAAAAAGAAGAGCTGGACTATGAACAGATAATTGATGTTCCCTTCTCCGCCATAGCCAAAGAGATCGGAAACAAAATCTATTCAAACTCGGTGGCCCTTGGACTGATAGGGGGGCTGCTTAGCTTAAGCGAAACCCTAATGAACGAACATATAGTAAAAGTATTCTCTGCCAAGGGTGAAGAGATAGTAGAGAATAACCGCAGGGCCCTGCAGGAGGGATATCGCCGGGGAAAGGAACTCGGCAGCACTTACAAAATTGAAATATCCAAAAACAATCACTCCTCGGAGGCACCAATGCAGGGGCAGACAATGCTGCTGAGCGGCACCGATGCGGTAGCCTTGGGGGCTTTAGCCGGGGGCTGCAATATGATCAGCTCCTATCCTATGTCCCCCTCAACGGGAGTTTTAGTTTCTCTGGCCGGCTATGCCGAAAGAATGGGCATTGTTGCGGAGCAGGCGGAAAGCGAAATCGCCGCCATCAATATGGCCCTCGGCGGCTGGTACGCCGGCGGACGTGCAATGATTACGACCTCCGGCGGGGGCTACGACCTGATGACCGAAGGAACAAGCCTGGCGGCCATAATAGAAAGCCCGATGGTCTTTCATATCGCCCAGCGTCCCGGCCCTGCCACCGGCCTGCCTACCCGTACCGGCCAGGAGGACCTCAATTTGGTCCTGTACGCCGGCCACGGCGAGTATCCCCGGGTAGTCCTGGCCCCTGGCACCACTACCGAGGCTTTTGAATTGACCAGACAGGCCTTTGATATTGCCGACCGCTTTCAGGTCCCCGTGTTTATCCTCACCGACCAGTATTTGGTCGATTCCTTCTTCGACACCCCCCGCTTTGAGATTGATGAAACCCAGCCGGTCAATCACATTGTGAAAACCGACGCCGATTACCGTCGCTACCAGCTGAGGGGCAAAGACACGGAAGGGGTAAGTTCTGATGAAAGCGGCCTCTCCCCCCGGGGGATTCCCGGCTACGGAGAAGGTAGAGTGAGGGTAGACAGCGATGAACATACCGAAGAGGGTTTTATCACCGAAGATGTACTTGGAGTACGCCCCCCTATGGTTGAGAAGCGGCTGTTCAAAAAGCTCCGCCTCTTGGAGGAGAATGCCCTGCCCCCGAAACTGATCGGCTCTACAGATTACTCCACCCTGGTGATATGCTGGGGATCAAACAGAAACGCCGCCGCAGAAGCCCTGCAGAAAATCGGGTCCGACAAAATCGCCCTGCTGCACCTGCCCCAGCTGTTTCCGCTGCACCCCAGCGTTGCCGAGTATCTGGAGCGGGCCGAAGGTACCTGCGTTGTTGAGAACAACGCCACCGGGCAGTGTGCCGATCTGCTGGAGCATGAGACCGGACAAAAAATCGATGAGAAGATTTTAAAGTACAACGGCATTCCCTTTTCAGTCGAAGAACTGCAAGAAAAAATTGAAAAAATAGCGGGAGTTCACAATGAGTAATGTATCTTATCTAAATAACAATACCGAAATTGCCTGGTGCCCGGGCTGCGGTAACTTTGCCATACGCAAAACAATGGACCAGGTGTACCAGGAACTGGGCATCGACAAGCAGAAGCTGGTAATGGTAAGTGGTATCGGTCAGGCACCAAAATCACCCCACTACCTGGATGTCAGTTTTTTCAACGGCCTTCACGGACGGTCTCTGCCGACTGCCACCGGGGTCAAACTGGCAAACCCCGAACTGACGGTAGTGGTGGAAAGCGGTGACGGCAACGTCTACGGCGAGGGGGGCAACCATTTTCTGCACGCCCTGCGCCGCGACATTGACATAACCGTGATAGTCCACAACAACATGGTCTACGGCCTCACCAAGGGCCAAGCCTCCCCAACCTCACGCAAGGGCTTTCAAACCCCCGTCCAGACCACCGGGGTCCTACTGGAGCCCTTTAACCCTCTGGCAACGGCCCTGAGCCTGAAGAGCGGCTTTGTAGCCCGGGCCAACGCCGCCGACTCCGAGCAGACCAAAGAGGTCATCAAGGCAGCTATCCGGCACAAGGGTTTCTCGCTGGTGGACCTGTTTCAGGTCTGCGTCTCCTTCAACAAAACCAACGACTACAAGTGGTTCAAGGACCACACCTACTATCTGGAGGATGAATACCGGCCCGACGACCGTATGCAGGCCCTGCAGCGGGCGATGGAAGAGGACCCGCTGCCCCTGGGTATCTTTTTTCAGCAGGAAAACGACCGCAGTTTTCATGAAAAACTGCCGGCCTACAGCCAAGATAAGAGCCCCCTCTACCGCCGTCAGGTGAACTTCGAGGAGCTGAATAAGATGATCGACGAGCAGTTCGTGTAGAGCGCGCCCTCAACTTCGCCCAAAGGACTATGTGGGCCCTGCCTACGTTATAGAACAGCGGCAAAACTGCTATTGACGCAAGGAAGCGAAATTCGTACCATCAGCGCATATGAGAAAACTGTTGTTTTTACTGTGCGTATCAGTAGTAGTCGGAGCCTGCACCACCGCCCCGCCCTACCAAGCCGGACCAGATGGTCAACGTCCCCAGGAAGTAAGCGGAATTAGATATGTTGAAATCATTGGCTCCAATTCGAATATCCTTATCAAGGGTGATCAGCAGCCTGAAGTAATTTTATACGACACCCCGCAAGTTTTCGATCGCGACGATGAGACCCTCTATTTAGAGGTCGACAATGCGGAGAAGTTTCGCCTTAAAGTACCCCGGAATGCGTATGTATATGTGGAAAACAGCAATGGTACGCTGCTTGTATCCGATGTCCTCGGTGATATCGAGGCTGATCTCACCAACACAGAGGTGTTTGTACTCAATTCGGGAGGGCAACTCGAGATCGAAACGACTAATGCTCCTATTAATATAGTCAAACGCAGAGGCCTTATCCTAAACTATTCGGCGACAACCACCAATGCCGACATACATGCGATTATTCCGCCGGAAAATCTCAATATCGACCTCGAAACCAGCAACGGCTATTTTAATATAAACAACCTGCCGGTGACTCTGGTGGAAAGAGATGCCGAGGAGTTTATCGGCTACATCGGCAGCGAAGATTCCGGGGCTCTCGAACTGGAAACCACAAACGCTACTATTACCCTTGAACCGGTCGGTTTAAAGAGCGAAACAAATCTGCTGACTGCCGGAGTAACCAGTGGATACCAGGAAATTTTAAAACGGCGCATAACCCAATTCATCGGATCCGTAAATGAGAACTTCGCCGAAACCCTGCGGGGTATTCTTGAGGATATCGATCCCACCTCGGCTCCCGGCTCTTTGCAGGTCTCATCGGCGGACAGTGAAGCCGCCGCCACAGACACACCGGCAGCGATTGAAACAAGCGACAGCCGTGAAAGCGAGGATGGCCAATCGCAGCCCGACCGGGCTGATATTGTCCCGCGGCGCACTGTGGTGTTTCCCTTTGAAGAGACCAACCCGCCGGCTGAACAGCTCGGCTTGGGTGCAGCCCTATCGGAAATGCTCATAACCGCCATAGCCAACTCACCATCGGTCACAGTAATAGAGCGCAGCCAGATAAATTCGATTCTGGAAGAATCAAAGTATCAAATGTCCGGGTACACCAGCACCGAAGAGTCCATCAAAATCGGAAATCTGCTCAATTCTGAAATAATCATCGTCGGGAGTGTGAGCCGTTTCGGAGAACGGGTCGAACTTGACGCCCGCGTTATTCGGCTCGAAACCGGTGAAGTCCTTTTCACTCAATACGGAAGCAGCCCGGACGATACACTGCGCGAGATGGTAAACACCTTAGGCGGTGATATCAGCAGCTCGATAGCCGACATCGCATTTGAACCTTCGTCCAAGTAGGTGCACCCTGCCGGGCGCACAACAAAAAGCCGCAATCCCGATGGACTGCGGCTGACACTTCTCAAAAACTGTTATCAGACATCTACAGACACACCGGTACTAGACAATACAAAACTAAAAGTACTCATCATGTGTCTTCTCCTTACATTCAAAATCTGATGTGTAGTTTTTACTTCATTTTTATAATATTGTCAGCTGAAACTCCTTTAAATTGTTAAAAAAAACCACAATTTTATTAGCTGTGGTATAATGAAAATAAGCCATGAAAGAGAATCGGCAAAATTTTAGGATTTTTCTCTTTGGTCCTCCATACATTTCACTGGAAAATACGCATCTACATATAAGCAGAAAAAAGACAATTGCCCTGCTGGCCTATCTTACAGTACATCAGAGGTGCTTTACCCGTGACCGGCTGGCATCCCTCTTCTGGCCGGACTGTGATTATTCCCATGCCCGTGGGAATCTGCGAAAGGTCCTGCAGGAAATCCACTCTCTGTGTAAGATGCCCATTCTTCCTGCAGCGCATGAACAAGTAGGTCCTCTCGACCTAGAGCAGGTATGGGTGGACGCCCACGTATTCCAGTATCGCTCGGAGGAACTTCGTCATGCCGAACACAAATTCAATAGGGGCGGTCCGGAACTGGATCTGGAAAGAGTAGTGGAACTCAAAGACCACTTTCAAGCTACCATCGACTTATATACCGACGGGTTTTTATCAGGTTTCGAGATTAAGGATTGCGACCTCTTCGATGAATGGCAGTTTCTGTATGCCGAGTATCTGCAGCAGACCCTTTCCACCAACCTGGAACAGTTGGTCCAGTTATGTGAATACCTGAATGATCTTGATACGGCCCTTGAATCCGCTCGGAGGCTAATAGAGATTGATACCCTAAACGAAGACGGCCACCGCACACTCATAAGGCTGTACCTAAAAAATGGGCAAACCCAGGCGGCTTTACGACAGTACCGTCTCTGTGAACAGGTACTGCAGAAAGAACTCGGTGTTGAACCGGACCAGGCCACCCTCGACCTGCTGCCGGAAATACGCAGCCGGAAGTCCCGTCCCTTTTCACCGATACCTTCAACGGGCCCCGTTTTTTTACGGAAGGAAACCCCCGCTCAGACAGCCCGGGCTTATCAAGAGGTAAAACTCGAGGCGGTTGAAAAAATTATCCGGGATATCCACACCAACGAAAATTCGCCTCCTCTGGAGCAAACTACAAAACGTTCAAAAGAACTCTGTATACTTGGTGACCTCACTTTACGTTCAAGCGTGTATCACGACGGAAATATCCTGCGGGCGCGCAAGTATTATTGCCGGGCAAGTCATATAAACCCCCGGTGCAGCGATGCCTACGCAGGAATGGCATTTACTTTTTTCTCCCTTGGAGGATACGGAGTGGATGCAAGAGTCAACGAACGGAAAAAAATAAAAATTGAACGCCTGGTAGAGCGGGCCCTATTGAACGACCCTACCCACAGCAGGGCCCTGATGGTACTGGCGGGAAAAAAAATGGAGTGGGACTGGGACCTGAGCGAGGCCGAAGCGTTGTTTCAAAAGGCCCTTTACAACAACCCCGACCACCCGGACACCCTGCTCTGGTACGCCGAACTCCTGATGGTTACCACAAGATTTGAAGAGGCGTATCCGCTGCTGCAGCGGGCCCATGAGCTTCAGCCTGTCGATATCGCCATAAACTACCGTTTGGCCAAATACTACCGTCAGATAGGCCTGTTCGACAAAAGCCTCCGGCTTCTCAACATTATAGATGAGCTCTATCCCGAGCATTATCTAGTAAACAGCCTTTTGATCTTCGTGTTGATAGCATTAGGGCACTACAAAAATGCTGCCCGTGCAGCCGAATACGGAACTGCCTTACAGGAAAACGGAGTTACCCTTTCCGACCTGGCAATTGCCCGTGCTTTTGCCGGTGAAAAAAAGACCGCAGAACAGGCCCTGAATAAAGGCATCCACGAGTTTGAACAGAACGGTGAAGATGCCTATTTCTTAGCCCTGGCGCTGCACACATTGAACAGGGATTCCGAGGCCCTCGACTGGCTGGATCTGGCCTATAGACAACACGATATTTCTCTGTTAAAGATGTGCACCGAACCGCTCTGGACGAATTTACACTGGAACAGCCGCTTTCAAGAGCTGGCGGGGAAAGTAGGGGTCCCGCTTCATCCCGAATATATACAGCAGATGCTTTCAAAAATGAAACTCCCCTCCCATATACCCTGAAACTCCTGTTAAAATTCCAATTTTTGAAGTCTTATGGCCCGAGGATCCGTTTTCCCAAAGCCGAGGCAACAAACTTTTTTAGTTTTGATCCGCTACGCCCTCCGGTGTAGGCCCCCGAAACATCCAGTATCCGCATAAAACCTGAGCGGGCAATCATTTCCATAGCCAGGTGGGTTTCCCGGTTGGTAAGCCCCTCCTGTCCACCGTCTGCAAGGCCTTCATCAAAATACACATACAGTCCACGGGTCCCTATAACTGCCCGCTGCAGCGCTTTTCTGACAACAGCGGATATACCGAGGGAGTCGATATCCTCCATTGTGTATACGGTTATACCGAGTCGACGGATGGTAGCTGCTTCCTGCTCACTGACCTCACGTAATCCGACCAACACAAGATTATCCGCCGCTGGGGCGATATAGCCTTCACCCTCGCTATTCAGCAGTCTTCCTAGGGGTCCGTCGGTGATACCGGCTCTTGGGGACAGCCAAAGAAAGCCTGCATTTTCAATGCTCCGGGCGCAGGCGGTAAAACCGTCGACACTCAGCTGTTCAGCTCCGCACAGGACCGGCATACAGTTGCTTTCCAGACAAGAAGACACACCCCTTTGCAGCTCCTCGCCAGGTTTCAGAGAATCACCGGGTGGGGGAAAATCGCCGGGTTTTGAAGAATCAGCGGCCCCGACTACCGTATATCCAATACTCTTAATGGTACGGTGGAAGGCCGATGTATAATCCCTGGACAGGTTTCCCCCGAAGAATTTCAAAGTAGATTTGTGTGCTTCAGCAGGCCGTGACCCAATCACCCGTTTAGACACATAGGCTGAAGTCATTGCCGCCAGCAATGCAGAGTAGTTCATGGTAAATGCAAGGTGATCACCCAGTATAATGTTCTTCTGGTTTGAACTTACATCAATTAACAAGTGGTCGCTCGATGCCCCCAGAATTCGTTGTCCGGGGTCCACCGGTGTAAGGCCGTCAACATCAACATCCTCACGGCCGATATTCAGGATCCCCCGTAGTATCTCCCCCTTATCCTCGAAGGTGGGGGTGTGTCCAAATGCATCTTCCCCGGTTTCGCCTATGGGGACCGATGGTTTCCTCTTGAGCTCAATTACTTCAGCCTCCAATTTAAAGGCATCCTGACTAGTGCCGGGCCAGGCACTTCGCTGTACAGTTTCCCTGCCGAGCATAAGGGCCTCACCAATACGCAGGTGATTCACCTCCTTCGGCATTTTTCCCGACCGTAAAAGTGGGAGGGAGGAGGAATTTCCCCCTGAGATGATCTCCATTTTTACACTGAAAGCGTCTTCAATCCTGTGGGCCCAATCAATCAGCTGGCGCATGTTCTTTGCCGTTGGAATAACCCCCCCGTAGCAGGTGAGGTTTGTCCCGACCCCCTTCAGTTTTAAGTGAGGAAGTTCCAGGGTCTCCCTTGCAGCGGGCAGTACATCCTCAGGCCAGAGCCCTTCCCGAAGGTCGCCTAAATCAATCATCAGAATCACATTATGCACGAGCCCGTGTTCCGCCGCCCCCCGGCTGAGGGAACGAATTACAGAGATTTCCGAATTCAGACTGATATCCACCGAGCGCACAATCTCATCCGTCTCGCTGAGCGGGGGGATTCGGAGCAGCATCATCTCATCTACAATTCCATTTGCCCGCAGGCGGTGCACATTCTCCAGCCGCGATTCACCTATTCCCTTCACCCCTCCGCGCAAAAGCGCCCGGGCAACCGAAGGCATACCGCACGTAACTTTTGTCACCCCAGTTACTTGAATTCCCTTATCGCCGCACATAGAGGTAACCGCCCGTGCGTTCGCTTCAATTTTATCAAGATCGGCAATTACCGTGGGACCGGCCATATACTCTCCCTCATCAACTGCACCGCCGCCTCGGGGTACTCCTTTGAAAGAACCCCCAGCGAGGCCATGATATAGTTGCTGTCAAAACCAAATTCAACACTCTGCGGCGGGGCAAGGCTTGTACCAGGCATACCCGAGATTACTTTTTCCATTATCCTCCGACGCCCCGGAAGACGGGTAAGGGCCCCTCCAGTCCCGATGATATGCTTCACCGCCGACAGATCTTTTCCTTCGGCCACCTGTTTTTTGCCTTCAGGCCCATAGAGATTGCGGTAACTTCCCGCATGTCGCTGCAGCGCCTGGGCTGCCGCCGAACGGGCCAGTTCTTCGGCCAGGTTGTATTCACTTTCGTTCCGTGGAATCGCCGGCAGGGCTTCCAGGGCTTCGGCAAACTGATCCTTGTCTAAACCAAGCCGCTCCAGCACTTGCTCGAGGTCCCGACCTTTAAGGACATTCCGTCGGCTGACATATGTACCCAGATCTCCCTCCACCGTCCGTTTGGCCTCCGGTTCGGGGGCAATAAGAATCCGGGAAATCTCTTCGCTGCCTCCGGTGACCGAATGCACATCCGTGGTCGCCCCACCAACATCCAGCACAAGCAAATCTCCTACCGCCGCCTTGAGCACCCGGGCGGCCTGCATAACCGCACCTGGAGTGGGAACTACCGGTCCATCGATTCTGTCCCGAATATGCTCCATCCCCGGTCCGCCGGTAATATGCTCCTCAAACACCTCCTGAATAATTCCCCGGGTGGGCTCAATATTCAACTGGTCGATTCTCGGATATACATTTTCGGTTAGATATAAGTGCCCTCCGATGTCCTTAAAAATGCGGCCCACCTCATCCCGGTTTTCCACGTTTCCGGCATAAATAACGGGGATTGTAAGCCCTTCTGATTTCAGCAGGTCGGCAATCCGCTCGGAATTGTACAGCGCCGTATCCCGTTCGCCGTAATCGACTCCCCCGGCGATAAGTATGATATTCGGGTGGATTTTCGCCAGCTTTTCAAGGTCGCTGTCACGCATTCTGCCGGCGGTGACCATGTGCAGGTTGGCCCCGGCGCCGAGGGCGGCCTCCTTTCCCGCCCTCACCGTCATATCGTAGACCAGTCCGTGCACCGTCATCCGCAGGCCGCCGGCAGCGCTGCTGGTAGCAAAAAATCGGTTCCAGCTCAGCTCTCCGCTGAAGCCCCCCCGCTGGTTACCGTCGACGGCAGCCCCCTCTAAGATAGTGCTGCCCTCAGAGGGGTTGGTGACCTCGGGGGTGTTGCGGCGGATAGCTTCGCCGGATTGGTTGAGCTTACCGGCCAGGTCGGTCACCGCCGCATCTAGTCCGATTCTCACATCCCCCTGCTCGACACTGGTAGGGGCAAAGCCCTGCCCCAGAAATCGGGGGTGCCTCTCCAAGGCCTTACCCTGGGGGCCGGCCCCTCCCCCTCCGGGGTTCCCCGTCGCGGGGGCCTCCGCCAGCACCACATCGTCAAAGGCACTGACCATGGTAGTTGTACTGCCGATTTCGGCTATTAGAATATCCACTTTCATAAAAGAAGCTTGCAAAGGCATTTTTTCATTTAGTCCCTTCCGATGGTTCCTTTTGATAGTTCCTTCCGCCGCTTCACAAGAAAGGTAGCCACGTGAATGCCCTTGGTGCCGCGGCCAAAACCGGCATCAACACCCTGCTCCACCGCCAGTTCGGGGCTAACCTGGGTACCCCCGGACACCAAAATAATCCGATCTCGGATACCCTTCTCCACACAAAGCTCGTGGAGCCGCTTCATGTGCTGATAATGAATGTCGTAATGGCTGATGATGGTGCTTGCCAGAATTGCATCCGCTTCTATTTCAATGGCCGCATCCACCAGTTTTTCTAATGGAACCGAGGTACCCAGGTAGTGACACTGAATACCAAAGCCCTCCAGGCCGCCGTGCTTGATGTCAATTATTTCTCGTAGTCCCACCGAATGTTCATCGTTGCCCACGGTCCCGGCTACCACCTTCAGGGGTTTTGCCTTTACCTCGGCCCGAATTTCTTCTTCGCTCAGAATTTCCGGAGCCGGGGGAATCTCCAGCTGCGAGGTATCGATAACCTGGTTAAACCGGCCTTTCAGTTCAATTCGCGTTCCCTCGGCGGGCTGCATGATTTCAGAGTGGATCACCTCTACATCCTCAAGTCCCATCCGGCGGCCGATTTCAATTGCCGTAAATTCGGCGGTGCGCTTCTCCGCCGGCAGAAACAGGGTCAGCAGCACAATGCCGTCGCCCTGCCACTCCATCTCCGGTTTTACGTTGCTGCTGTTACGAAGATTGGGGGTCTGCTCCAACCGAGTATGCACATTGTCCTCTTCATCCAGCTCGTCTATAAAAATAATTTTATCCGGGTCCTCAAAGGTTGATCCGCCTATCAGGGAGGACGGCCCCTTTTTCGAGTCTTCCCTATCTTCCACTTTATCTTCTACGCCGTATTGGCCCAGGTTGTTGTAACCGAAGTGCGCAGTTACCGGCGCCATATAATCCTCATCCCGTTCGTAAATCTCGCCGGGCCCGACGCCCCCGTCAATTTTCCGGGCGATACCGTCGCCGTTGCGTTCGGGATACCGCCCCGAATCGACAAAAAATCCCTGCTCAACCGCCTGAAAGTATCCGCCGCTCTCCAGCATCTCTTCCAGAAAGAGTACCGCCCGCTCCTTCAGCTCACGGACATTGTCCGCCAGGGGACCATCTTTTCTTCGCAGGCTTACCATCTCATTCAGCCCATCCATACCCAAAAAGGCCTGTTTGGCAGTATCCGAACCTTCAACGTTGTAGATATGCCAGGGCACATTCCGCCCCTCATCGGGGGTAATTGTCGACTGAATATCGGCGCTGGTCAGCTCACTGATCAGCAGATTGAGGGTATGGGTCACCGTTGCCTCTCGAGCGGAACTGGTCATGTATTTGGTGTTCTGCTGAGCCCGCATCTTATACTCGCGGAACAACTCGCGCAGGGCCACCGCATAGGGAAGGTCCATTCTCATACAGGGGGCCGGCGGGGCGGTCGGCGGTACTGTAGACAAGCAGATGTTCTCCTTTTTCATACCCACCTTCACCGAGAACATGGCGTTGATTCCGTGCTGTACCATCAGCTCCGGCATCACTTTCCAAGCCTCCCGGGCGGTGGCATTGGCGTTATGTGCCCCGTCGATCTGAGCCATATCCGCCCAGGCCATGATTTTTTTGGCCACCGCCGCATCAACAAAACTGCGCACCATATTCACATTGCGGTACAACACATTGTACTGGGGGTCCTGGTGGGCCCCGTTCACCCCTTCCTCGGCAAACATAACTGCAATTTCAGGCCCGGAAATTCCGCTGACGTAGGAGTGATAGTTTATAGGACGACCCACTTCGTCCTCAATTAAATCCAGGGCTTTGCGCTGTGCCCGTACCTGCTTGCGGGTAATCGGCACTCCGCCAACCCCCTGGGGCGTCCCTTCAATAAGACCGTCCATGTGGCTCTGTCCGGCGGTACGAATTACCATAAGGTGATCGGCGCCGTGCCAGGCGGCCATCCGCATCCGCCGGATATCGTCCTCAAAACGGCCGGATGCAATCTCGGTAGTGATAACCGGTCCCGGTTGCGGATCAATATCCTGAAAATAGTGGGCCGCAGGCAGAGGAGTACTTTGCGTGAGGGGTTCGGAGGTTTCATAATACTCAAACTCCCCTATTTTCCGGGGTTGACCACGCCCCGGTCTCCAGGTCCAGCCGCGCCGTCGCGGGCGGTAGTCTTCGAGGTCTTGCAGAATATATTCTATATCAAGTTTTTCCTTTGCCTGAAGCGGCTTCTGTTCGCTATTCATTTTGCCCTCCCCGATCATTTTTCGTTCCCTTTTTTTCGGCAAAATTCTGTTCCGCCCTTGCCCAAAGCTCTCCAGCAGCCAGCTTAAGCCCCGCCTCGCGGATATCAAGGTGTTCACTTTGGGAGACCTTATACACCACATGGCCGGCACCTTTGCCAATTAGCCCATGGTCGATTGTACGTTCTACAATTGCCTTTGCTTCAAGACTGGAAAAGCCCATTCGCAGCAGCACAGATCGCTCAATAGATGGGGTGGTGTGGGTCCTTGCCAAGTCGACCATAGGGTCCACTAACTTTCCTGTGAGCTCCCAAAAACGCTGTTCCAGCTCTTCTTCCGACAAGCCCGCTAAATGGGCCCGCCGTTTCTGAAAGTCGTCCTTCCGTTCCATCGCCTGCTCCTTACTCCTCAAGCTCTTTTAATGTGTATCTTACCCACGCTTCATTCCGGCGGGTCTCTTCTGATAAAAAGCGAATATCTTCATCATCATTGCGTACAGTCTTTCCCATCTCACCGGCAAACTCCACACTGCGTTTAAGGTAACTGCGGCTGAGCTGCTCCAAATCGAGCTCGGCGGCGGTGATAAGTTTCGGATCCGACGGCAGCACAACAGACTCTCCGGCTACCTCTTCGCGGGGGTCCCCCGTTTTAAGCTCAATACCGTTCTCACGGGCAAAATCCAGCTGAGGCTGGACATGCTTCCCTGCACCGGTATATTCGGTTTCCTGCACCACGATTGTGCGGTCCCTGTCCATCTCCTGGGCAAGAGCAAAGGCCGCTGCTAAGGCGGTATTGCCGGCGGGCCCCCGTTCCAGCCCCTCAAGCCGTGCCAGTGCCTCGGTCATGTAGAACACCTCTCCCTGTCGCACCGTCACATAGCGGTCCATATAACGCAGGGGCCGTCCCGCAGACCGGGGTACATCCGAGCGGTCGGGAAACACTGCGAAGGGAATCCCAAATCCGGTATGGCCGGTGGTAAAGGACTTGCGGTTGAATTGCCGGTCGCCGGCCATGTTCAGTCCCTCAAGGTTTACACTGGCGGCCACAATCTTCGTACCATCCTGCCCTCCGCTGCCGACGTTTTGGTTCAGTTCGACCCCGGCTTTGCACATACCGCGGGCGGTGCCTGTAAGGTTCCCCCCTCCTGCATTAGTTACCACCACTGCATCGGGGTCCCTGCCGGTTTTATCACGCATCTGTTCGGACAATTCCGCTCCTAGGGTCTCAATACCGGCAATACCAAAAGGGGTGTATAAGCTGGCATTGAAGTAGCCGGTTTCTTCGAGAAGCTGCAGGAACACAAAGAAAAGCTCGGGACCAACCGTCAACTGCAGTACCTCAGCCCCGTAGGCTTCACATTTCCGCCCCTTTTCAATAATTTCAGGCTGCCCAACCCCGCGGGAGTCGTAGCACTCCTGCACCACAATGCAATCGAGGCCGCGCATCGCCGCCTGACTTGCCACCGCCGCCCCGTAGTTGCCGCTGGTTGCGGCAATCACGCCCTTATAACCAAGCTTCTGGGCATGGTAGACCGACACCGCCGCCCGACGAGCTTTAAAACTACCGGAGGGATTAGAAGCCTCATCCTTTAGAAAAATCCGGGCGCCCTTACCGGGGCCGGCGCAGCGCCGGGAGAGGGCCGTAATATTCTTGAGTTCCAGCATAGGCGTGTTTCCTACCCCGGTCTCCCCCTGAATAGAGCGGATCTCATCCAGTCCGTAGCCCACACTCCGCATCATCTCCTCGTAATCGAAGGCCACCGATCCCGATTCGAACTGATCATAGTCGATACCGACGGCCTTGCGGATAATCTCGCCCTTTCGCTGCATTAGGCGCTGATACTCTGTGTGTTGTGATCCTTTCCCTTCGCTCATAACTCTTCCTCCCGCATCAGGTTGCGCAATTGCCGTCCCACCTGCAGAAGCTCCGGAATCGGATCGCCGAAGGAATGGCTGTATCCGGGATTCACCGCCGACAAACTCCCCCTCAGGCGCCGACCAATTTCTGTTTCAATTTCAACATGGTCGCCTAGTCGGGCCTCTTTCTCCTGCAGAAAACCCTTTGCCCACATTTCAAGGGGTACCTCGGAGGTTTCCCGGGGCACACGGGGGGAGCGTTCTTCCGGCTGAAGAACTACCATATGGACCTGCACCCAATCGCCTTTGTAGGCTATTTTGCTTTTTGCGCCGGCAGTTGCCTTTGCCATAGTTTTCCTCCTAAAAGAATCTGGAGATATCGCTGCCGATCGCCCTGGGCACCGGTAAATCGAGCATCGTTTTTAAACCGCTATCGGCCTTTATCACCAGGGGCATCATGTTCACACAGAGGGCGGCTGTACCAATACCCCCCGGCATCTCCGGCTTCACCTCCAGTTTTATTTCAGGATCTCCCTCTAGGGTTATGTAATCACCTGTGTGTGTACCCTCCAATTCAGGCTCTATCTGCTGGGGATGGATATATTCAAGCGCCCGGCGTCCTCCGACATAACCGAAAGCCCGCATATCGCAGCCGGCTACACTCCCCGGACCGATCTTGATATAAGGAGTCTTCCGTTCAACACTGCTTACGATGGCCTTCATACTCTGTTCCACGGGTTTGTCGAGTTTCCAGCCCAGGGCGTCGCACACCATTCCGATAGACTGTATAAAACCGACATGTCCCGCCAGCTCACCGGAGCGCACCTTTTCGGCAAACTCTTCCGGCGCGAGGCCTACCCCCTGCTCCTCCATGACCGCGGGACCATAGGGAGAGAGACTGTTCACCCGCTCCGCTCTCACCCCTGTCACTGAACGGCATACTCCTGAGAGCATTACCACCAGCAAATCCATTACAAAGCCGGGGTTGATACCGCTGCCGAGGATAGACACCCCGTGTTTACGGGCCAGACGGTCCATTTTTGCAGAGCCTTCGGGATGGCTGATCCAGGGATAGGCCATCTCTTCAGCGGTAGAAACTACATTTATGCCCTTTTTAACAAGTTTTTCAATTTTCGGCAGGGCTTTTTCCACAAAGGAGTCGGTGGCCAGTAAAGCAATGTCGGCACCGCTCTGCTGGATCACCCGATTTATATCATCACCGATAAGGACATCTTCTAAATAGGCCGGATAAGCGCTACTGCCGGTGACACCTGTCTTATCGCCCTCAGCTTCAGCGGCATCCCTCTGCCGAAGCGCCTCAGCCACCGACTTGCCGACTCTCTCCGGCGCCATATCGCACACACCGCTGATTTGCAGGCCTGAAATACCTGCACACATTCGTCCCATGGTCGAACCCATGGCACCGAATCCCCAAAGAAGAACCTTGACTGTTTTCATTGAATTACTCCATTTTTATTACTATTACAGTAGTAACTGTTGGTATTATACAACACGCATTGCACCTGTCAAGCAAGCTGTGTTCTATTTAAGGCATTCTCCTAGTCGCCGAATTTACGGCGAAGTTCAAGAAGATTTTTTCCGTAGCGGCTTTCGATTTCCGGTCCCAGATTGCGGGTGATATCGGCCAGATAAAAATCATGCTTTATGTAACTTTCGATGGTTTGTACAAGTCCGCGGTTTTGCGACCACACTACCCGGCAGTCGGCGGTCCCGCCCATAGTGCCGGAAATACAGTAGGTTGAATCAACAGTGCAATCCAGGGTACGGCCAAGCTCCTCGTATCCGGTCAAATATTCGGTATCATGATAATAGACCATACCGATATCCAGTTTCGCTTTGCCGTAGATAAGGACGAACACCTGCACCTCCCGTTCTGCCGCCCTCTCCAAAGCAGGTTGCACATGGAGCAGTTCAGCATCCCACACCCCTATATAGATAGTCGACTCGGCGTCATCGAGCATCGAGGCCGCCTTCGCCAGTGCCGCATCACGGTCGCCGAGATTCCATACCGGATCAAAATCCGCCTGAAATTCAAACTCCTTCAGCCGTTTTTCCAGATCTTCACTATGACGGAGGTAGTCGGACTGCAGCCCCTCAATTACTTTCTCAGGAGCTAAGGGACTGAACATCTCCGGTTTGGTGCCCGTCGAGGCAACCATCTCTCGGCGTATGAGACGACGGGTAACATCATAGACCCGTGAGTGGGGTACCCCGGAGTTACGCGAAATGGTATACGCGCTTGCAGGATGCAATGAGAGCAGTGAGAGGTAAACTTTAGCTTCGTATTCTGTGATACCAAGACCCTTAAATAGAGAGATCATCTCTTCGGTAGTATGTGCCATACCCTCAGAAGTATACCCCAGCCGGTCTGCGTGTCAACAATAACCTTTACCAGTCCGTCGGTTTCATCCTTCTCTTTCGCCCGACTTATCGAGCTCATCGGCATGCTGCCCATTAAGTAGCGACCGGACTCTTTTTTCGCCTGTTCCTCTGACAGTCCCACACGTCCCAGGGGCGGATCTATGAACATGGAATAAACCATATAGCGATCCTCGGCACTCCACTCTTCACCTTTAAGGTTGTGGGTTATAACCTGGCCGTCGTGCACACTGGTGTGGGTAAATGCGCCGCGGCCGTTTACATCGCCCACCACATAAATGTGGGGCACCGTGATCTGCAGTTTTTTGTTGGTCTGAATAAAACCGCGATCGGTCAGCTCCACCCCCGCCGCCGATAACCAGTAGATGTTCCGGCAGTTCCTTCAGCTCAAGGATTCCCCTATTGTCCAGGTACGGAGTAGATTCAAGGCCCTCTATATCGGGCGCCTGCCCTGTTCCAATTAAATTGCATCATACTCTTTCACAGCAGCACTTCTTTTTTCTATTCCCTTAAATTACTAATAGCAGGTATTTATGCCGAACACAAACATGACATTTCTGCGCAGGCGCTGCACAGTTACTACACACTCTATAACCGATTATAAAAAATCTTCCCTTAGCAACTGCAGCATTTCCTCCACCCCTTCACGATTGATGGAGTAGAGAATCCTATTTTTCTCGGCCGTTTGGAATTGCACAAGCCGACTGGAAATGAGCTTTTCTATATGGTAGGACATAGTGGCGGTGGTGAGCGAAAAATGGTCAGCCAGCTCTTTTCCGTACCATTGCCGATGCTTCAGAAGACGCATAATCGCCGCCCGTTTCGGATCGGCCAGGGCTTTAAGAAACTGGTCCACCACTTCAGCGGTATTAAAGCGGGACATCAACTGTTCAACATCAAATCCATAGATCATCAGCTTATAGTAGCGGGTATTGAGTGAAATAAAGCGGTTGGCATAATAGCTTAGTACAATTCGAATTTCATCATCCCTAGAATAGAGAGAACCGTAATTATCCAGAGTAATTTGGTTAAGGAATTTTTCACCTCTTTCATCAAGCAGCTTCTGATGCTCCCTGCGTTTGTCCTCCAGAAAGGCCAGAGCCCTGGGCAGGTCATCCTTTACAAAGGCCCCGTAAAACTCACTGAGGGCCGCCTGCACACGCCCTAAAAACGCCTCGGTGTACCTCAGGGCGTACAGCACAACCTCCACCTCCTCCGAAATTGAGGTATGGAAAAGGCTGCTGTAGCTTTCAAGTCCCCTTCGTACCGCCGCCTCATTAACCTCAGCCGGGTCGACTCCCTGCAGGTCCGACAGTTCCAGGATCAGCTGTTGTGCCTTCGATACATTCTTCGGTGTCATCCATTCACACAGCTCCTCAGGAGTGTTCAGATTAAAGCGGAGGACCGCTCCATGCAGAAAACTCACGGGCAAGTGAAACATGAAGAGCTTCTCTATATCTGCAGAGAGAAAAGGTGATATGTGCGCTTCCACCTGTCCCCTCCATTCACTTATGGAAGAACTGGTAGCAATTCTGTCATCAGGCTCATCCCCCCGATGCGCATAGTTCAATGCGGCCCCAATGAGCTCAAAAGCCGGGATAATCTCTATTTGATACGACACCTGGTGCTACTCCTTTTGGCTATAACTTCCCAATTGTATCAAACCAAAGCTCAGTTTGGCCAATAAATTCGGTGTTGAATCAGCAGTTGAATCAGCCCTGCTGCGTAAGCCTCCGGGCAACTTAGACTCGCCAGTAATGCGGCGATACCCCTTCATATCCTGACGCAGATCCCGGCGGCGGGCGGATTCCATATCGAAAATCTCATGATGTGTGGTAAACATAACAGCCTCCTCTGTTTTGTTGTTAGACAACATTCTTTTAAAAATATTATAGTTAGAAATATATCTAATTATAAGAAAGCTGTCAAGTTTTTTCTAATTTAATTAGACTAAATTCTAACAACAAAACAGGAGACAGTAGAATATTAATCTTTTAAGATTACACTATGAGTACACAAAGGAAGGGATCGGTCACAAGAAAGGTAAATCTCATTATTCTTATAAGCCTATTTCTCGGCCTCGGCGGAGTGGTATTCTATTTTGCTTTTTCCCTTAGTACCACTATTCAGAGAAACACCCGGGAGGGCCTGAATGAACAATCGGAGATTATCTACACCGCCATAGAAAAT
>Ga0209925_1000395_pt1 | contig 22811 bp, 20 predicted proteins | sample SalPonR2_A_D1_MG_FD_185702 | JGI IMG/M metagenome (GOLD analysis project Ga0209925, IMG submission 185702) | Salt pond soil microbial communities from South San Francisco under conditions of wetland restoration - Salt Pond MetaG R2_A_D1_MG... ... | reverse complement strand
TGATAGGTTCGATTGGTTCTCCTGTTTCTTTAAGTGCGATATAATCATATGGTGCATGAGCTGGAACAGACATTACTATACCTGTTGCCACATCAGGATCTGCAAATGGTCCTGAAAGTACGGGTACTTTTCGATTGATAAGAGGAATAGTTACTTGTTCATGAATTAATGAAGAACCAGGAATAGTTTCGTTCAAATCTTTGATGTTATCATGTTGATAATTCAATTTTTCAAATGCAGATTTTGATACGATCCATGTTTCATTATTGATGTGTATTTTCTTGTAGGTAACCGTTGGATTAATCCACATATTGGTTACGCCGAAAATGGTTTCAGGGCGAAGGGTTGCAGCAGGAAGGATAGTTCCATCAGAGAGTTTGAATTTTATCACGGTAAATTCCATGATTTCAGCATTTCCACCCTGGGAGATATCTGTTTCAGATTTATCGACTGCAACAGGTCCGCACTTTGAACAAAATGGAGCAAAATGTGGTTTTTGAATGAGCAAGTTTTTTTCATAGAGTTTTTGGAATTGCCATTTAATGAATTGTTTATACCCAAGAGAAATAGTGCTCATGATTCTTGAATAATCAATGAGAAATCCAAATTTTTTCCAGTAATCTTCAACGTACACCTCAGAAAAATAGGAAACGACGTTTTTAGGATCTGTTAGATTAGAAATACATTGTTCATCACAGCCATATTCTTTGAGCATGGCAATGGTTTTTGGGTCTTTTCGTTCTACTTTTTTTGCGAAACCAATGGATGGGATTCCTGATGCATGAAAACCTGCGGGGAATAAAACATCATATCCTTGCATTCGTTTTGCTCTGGCGAGGATATCACAATAGGTGAATCCTCTCATATGTCCTACGTGAAGATATCCTGAGACTCCAGGATAAGCAAAGTGAATAAAGAATTTTTTATTTGTTTTTTTATTCGCTTCATAGATCTTTTCGTTGTACCATTGTTGTTGCCATTTGGATTCGATGTTTATATACTCGTAATTTTGAGGATTCATAAGTCAAATCGGTTTTGAGATTGAGGATGGTTTATATAATGCTTTTTCTTCAAGGTTCTGTTTGGGCATAAAAAACACTATTTTTTCTAATAAAATAAATAAAAAAATTTATATTTAATACTTCGATATTGTTTTGTTATGATGGTGTAGGAAATGAAAATGGGAGGCAACACGTGTCTAAACGACAAACAAAGGAAGCCTATAACGCATGATACGAATGCAATCTCAGAAACATTTACGGTCCTTCCTGCTCTTGCTATGGTTCTTATTGGATTTACAATTTTTAGTATAATCATCGCTACAGCTTATACCACATTTGATACAAAAAATGATTATATGAATATGGTTGAATGGAGCGATCAAATCCTTGAAAAAATTAGTTCTCCCAATGCTTGTTTTACAACCGATGGGAATACCATTAATTATCTAGTTTTTTCATCTAATCAATCTAAACAATATATTGAAAAAGTAAAATCCCAGTTTGCACCGTATCAACTTTGTTTTTCTGTAAAACTTTCTTTTGAACAAGTTGAAATATGGTTACCCCAGCCGATTAGCAATAATCACTCAATAGATAATCAGTACGCAAGTTCAAAACAAGTTTCAGTTCAAATCAATGAAATAAAAACCCATCCAGGCACTCTAACCGTAGTCTTATGGCAAAAAACAAGATGAAATGTCCAGAGTTTTCATTCATGTTTAAAAAACAAAAATTTATCAAAAATACAACTGCTGTTTCCATACTTCAAGACACTCTATTATTTTTAGTTTTTATTTCAATTTCTGCGATGATTCTTTCACCTGCAGTAACACAAACTTATTCGAATAATCATTCTATCAACAAATCAAATGATGAACAGGTTCAAGAAATCTTACAAACCCTTCTTAGGACCACCATAAAAAATTATTCATATAAAACCGCGTCAACATATGTAGATTCCTTTGCTGAGGGTATTGGAATAAATACCACCCAATCAGACGGATTATATGCCACTCTCTCAAATCATGTGATTGGAAAACAACAATACCACAAAACAATAGCCCAACTAATCACTGAACAATTAGCAACACAATATATGATCGTATTGAATCATTCAATGCTTCGATGTAATCCTTTTTCTGGTGATGCCCAAAACCAATTAATCCAATTGATTGAAACTCAATTGAATAGCATCCTTCCATATCAAACAAGTTATAATTTAACCGCAATATGGAAACCAATCCAGGGTATTTCTTTCGGTGGAAAAATTACTCTTGGAGAACCAATTCCACCAACAACTAAATATGTTACACATCAACAACTATCCCTTCCATTTCTCCCATGTATTCAATTACACAATCAATCATTCTGTTTTTCCTCATATCATTTAAAAAATATGACTGAATCAATATGCAACCTTCTTCCAAAAATACAAAATATATCCTTTCTTCAAAATACCTCTCTTCAGATATCTGAACATAATCGATCACTGTTAATCACTGAAAATATTAGTTCATTATTACTTGATTTCCTTATCTATGGTAATTATGATTCTGCAGGCAACCTAGTAATTCCAAGTGTTCTTGATATCATCAACTCATTTATTTTTCACACCAATACTTTTTCCCTAACAAAAAATGCTCAAGAACAATCTTCATCTTCCTCACTCTCCCACATAAATTCCTTTTTTGACATGTGTCAACAACCAACCCATGGATCAATTACCGATGATCTTTCCTCATACATTTTTTCTTCCTTTGGATCTACTATAAATAGTTCTTTAGAAACATTGGTTCTTACTACTATTTCTGATTTTATCAATTTAATAAAAACGTATGTAACAAGTTTAATTCAACCCATTGTTCACTCGTTTAGCTTAGATTTAACGCCCTTGTTTTTATCCACTCAAAAACCAATAATACTTCAGATTGAAAATTTTATTGATTTCATATTCTCACATCTTTCTCTTTCCACAGCTCAAATATATTTAACGGTTTGGAGGGGATAACATCATCAAAACTAATCGTTTATTATCTAATACCAAAGCACGAGTAAGCTTTGCAGTACTCGGTATTTTTCTTATACTTGGAAGTAGTGCTACATCAGTTTACATTTCATTTTATGACCAACAAATGAACAACGAGATACAACATGGAATGAATCAACAGCAGATTGAAACATTACTTGCTAAGACCCGGATTGATTTAACACAAATCATCAATCAAGCAGGAATCAATGCGTTACAATATATTGGGAGCCATCCTGTTATTGTTCCATCAGAAGACTTTGACTCTGCTGAATCATGTAATCAACAACGATTAAAAAATAAGATTTCATCAGTTTTAACTAATTATCTTAAATGTAATTATGAATCTGATGGGATCACACAAAACGAATTAATCATCAACGCTGATTTCAAAAAACTTCCAGAAAATCGCATACCAACTCAAGCAATTTCGATTCGCCCTATAGTTATGAAATTAAAACGACCTTTAAGCATTCCATTTTTTGGCCCTGAACAAGAACAATCGCTTCCAGTGTATTATCAGGTAACTGTAAACATACCACTAATTATTAATTCTAAGAATGCTCTGGAAACAGAACAACTCTATTCAACGGATTTATCAGTTACAACCGTGTTAACAACTCGTTACCTTGGATTACAACATCTTATTTCATCATTTAATGAATCCCTTCGAAATCTTGGGCCTTTTTGGAGAACTATAACACTTTTAACAAATGTTTATTCAATGGCCAGAGGATATCGACATTATCAAACAGGTTCACCTCAAAACATAGTAGATAATAATCATTTAGAGTTAATCACTAATCTCGTGTTTTTATTTGAAGAAGCACTAACATTTGGAGGAATCAATCCATCATTATTAATTGATGCAGTAAAACAAACAAAATCGATTTTTTCTGGAGAAACCATGAATAATCTATCCAGTGTTAACTCACTAACCAGCTCGGATTGGATGGTTTCTTTTTCAGATTTAAAAGAATCATTTGCTGAAGAGTCCTCAACTGATGAACAAACTAGTAAAAAACAACTTGTAAATATTTCAGATATTGCATCATCCATTCTTTGGAATCAAACCTCGATTCAGTTAGAATTTATCAATGAGAATGAGGAATCAAAAATAGTAGGATATCCGATTGATAGTAGTAAATCGTTGGAGGATACAGTTCAAGAATATCAAGATAAAAATTGGGTGCTCAAAGGATCTTTTAAAGGAGAATCCGTTCAGAACCTATCAACGATACAACATATCGATTCAATTGCTGAATCTTTATATACTGCATCTTTTTCTACTGAAGTTAACCGTAAAGGTCCTTGTTCTATTTATGAAGGTGAGCATAATGGATTTTCCATAGATAATGGTTCAAGTTCTTGGGTGATTTCAGATACAACTCGAGTGTCTCAACAAACAATTCCTAAAAAAGGAACAATTTCTCCAGGAACTATTGTATTCGAAGAGGTGTACACTATTGAATGGACTCGATCTCACTACTGGAGTAATAAAACTAGTAAAGTCATCGAAAATGAAACGGTTATTCAATGGGATCAAATCATAGTTACTGATCAAAAAAATGAACAAAACGTCACATTTTCAATTAAAGTGATTGATTATGCAGAAATGCAACATTTCCCGGGTGATATCCTTAATGTTTTTTATGAAAACATTTCTGCTGATGATTCAAATTTAGCAACTACTATTCCAACATATATTTCAACAGTATATAAACCTCATAAACAAGATTTATTCATTCAAGATACTGGCACGTATTATCAATCGAAGATATCTGAATCGGTTCCAGGGTGGATTACACAACATGCATTTAATGCACTTATTGAAATTTATCATCAAGTTTCTATGATAACTGTTGATGAAAAGATTAATGCTATGAATTATCCAAATCCAACACAATTACTCACTCTTGCTTTTGAAGATATGATTCAGCAGTTTGAAACAAATAAAACTAAATTTGAACAAAAAAAATCATATGCTAAAAATGATGTGTTTTATTGCACAGCGGATAAAACAATTTATGCTATTCGATGTTGGTATGTATCCTTTCTTCATCAACAATTACAACTATTGTCTTCTCAGTTACAAACTGATGTTGATGATGCAATTAGTGATGCTTTAGAAAGTGCGGATGTTGATGACAAGTCAGTGTTTGATGAAGCAATGAATGACAATCTAGTTTCATCATTTCAACATCAATTATCTATACCATTTAGCACATCAATGAAATTGCAGCGAATGGATACTGAAACAAAAGGATGGAATGAAACATTGTTATTATCAGTAGACCATAAACCTGCTTACTGTTCCTGTTTTCATCAAGAAACAATTGATGATAAAAAAGAATATTTTTTAGGAATTCGAAATACGTGTTTATTAGGACCTTCTGGATTACCAATTCTTCCTATTACCCCAACTACTCCCTGGCTGGTCACCTTGAATACTTGGCTTATTCAAATTCGAGGAGGATACGCTGTTTTTTCAATTCAGGATATGAATGATGAAACTGTTTTTCATCCTTTGTTCTGCCATGAACCAATTGATTTTACACGAAAAAATGAGGCGATCAGAGCAAATGATGGAACTATCCTAGGTTGGAATACTCGTTTAACCTTTTCTGTTGATACGATATCTTGTTCTCTTGTACCATCTTGGGGTTGTATGGTTGGAGACACAGATGGTGTTCTTTCTGAACATCATGGTAAAGAGGTTTGACTGGGGAAAATATATGGTACAGAAATTTCAACTATTAATTAAATTGATATTACTTATTTCGGTTATTAGTTTAAATGCATTTGCTCAGCCCATATTAATTCAAGCTCAACCTTCACAATGTACATTCGGTGAAATTGATGCTTGGATTAGTATTAATGCAGAAAATTGGTTGAATACAACGGTATCTGAGTTATCACTATCTTGTGGGCAATCTTTTTTTGTCAAAGCAAAGATGAGTCCCTCAATAGATGATATTTGGCTTGCCCTTTATTTATTTGAACCAGGAACTACTAGTTACAATCAGGAATCATTTACGGTTATTGATGGTCCTTGTTCCTTAAATGATGGGGTAGATCTTGGGAAAACATATGCTTTTGAAAATAAAACTGTAATTTGGAAGATGAAAGTGAAAGATAATCCTGTTTGGAAGAATGGGATTACGCCATTATCTTTAACTGGTTTCTTTCAAAAACAAAAAGATGATGAATGGATAACTGAGGATATTTCTTTTTCAATTGCTGCGATTCATATTTTAAAGAATGAAACCATTACTATTACTAGTTCCTTAGATTCAGAGCCACATAACATAAGATTTATTTCGAGTAACTTGATTATATTGCCTTTTATTCTATTGGCTTTGATTGGAATAGGTTTTTTTAAACAAAAGAAGTAATTATCCACTGGATTCATATGTTTTCATTTACTTGAAACATCATCTTTTTCTTCCCATGGAGGAGAAACAATACAATAAAAAAGTAAGGTGGAAGATCCAGTATTTTGAATTGATTGTTCTTTGTTTGGTTCTACAACAATAACGCTTCCTGCATGAATCGATTTTGTTTTACCATCTATGGTGATTTCTCCGGATCCGTGAGTAATGATATATGTTTCAGTTGACTGTATTAATTTGTGAGGAGTTGATTTTTTTCCAGGATCTAATTTAGCATGTGCTAGACTATATGGTAGATTTGGATCATTTTTTGAATGAATTGGATGTATGATTTCTGCTAGATACGTATCATCTACTGCTATCTTATGAGGTAATCTAGGAGTTTGTTTATGAAACATGGTTTGTCATCAAAAAAAAGAGAATAGGGTATTTAGATGTTTGTTAAGTTACATTTTTTCTGATTGATTTAAAATTTCACGTAATGGAATATATGCGAGAATGATTGCAATAAAAATCCAAATTAGAAGTCCTGGCCACCATGGTGCATATTCAAAGACGGTTAAATTAATTCCAAGAACAATTAAAACTGCGATGACAACACCCATGAGTGCCTCTCCAGCAACTAATCCTGCAGTAAGTAACAATCCAGTTCGAATTGTTTTTTCTTGAGGCGTAATATTTTTTTGTTTAATGGCTAGTTCCCAATCACTGCATTCCTCTTCAGATTCTGTTTTAAATCGTTTGTGTAAATAATTATCCGTAAAATGACGGATGACTCCGCCCGCAAAGATTGGAACAGATAAAGTAAATGGTAAATAAATGCCTATAGCCACTGGTAAAACTGGGAGGTCTATAAGAATGAGAACAATAGCAAGTACCATTCCTGCAATCACATATGGCCATAACATTTCACCACCAAGCACGCCTTGAACGATTCCTTTCATCAAAAATGCTTGCGGTGCAGGAAGTTGTCTACTTCCAATTGTGAATGCTTCGTGAAGAACGCCGATTACAACACCTATTGTTCCACTAATAGCAACTACTCCAAGAGTCATCATGATCTGAAGTTTTTTTGGAGTTGCTCCAAGCATCTGTCCACAAGCCATCGATTGTAGTAAGTCTCCTGATATCGATCCTCCAATGCAGATAACTGCAGAAATAAAAATAACAATTGCCATTCCTTCTGGACCGGTGACTCCTAGGATTAGCATGAAAACGCTTACAATGAGAAGAACAGCTACAGTTACTCCGGAAATAGGACAATTTGATGAACCAACAAGTCCGGTAAGGTATCCTGCAAGTGCACTTGCCAGAAATGCAAAACCAATAGTAATCACTGCCATGATTAAGGAAATTGCGATAAGATTTGAAAGCCACATGTAAAGAAGAAAAATAGGAATTGTCAGTAAAATAATGAAACTAAAAACCAGTTTGTATTTAAGATCTTGTTCAGTTCTTTTTTTAGACGAGGCTTGGCCTCCTTTTAAGCCCATTATTGCTTCTTTGACACTATCCACAAGATTGTTTCGTATGGTCCAAATCGCCCATAATCCTCCAACTAGCATTGCTCCAACACCAATATACCGAATTTGAGATCCCCATATTTCGAAAAATCCCCAAATGTTTAATCCTACTGATAAATTGCCTTGCCCAACAGAGAGGGCATTTGAAATTGTTTCTGTTGTAACTGGGGTTGGTAATCCTGTTGCTAATGCGATGAGTGGAGCAATAATTACCCATCCGATTAATCCTCCAACGAGAACATATGAAGCAATTTTCGGTCCGATAATCCATCCAACACCTAAAAGAGCTGGTGATGTGGTAACTCCTCCATAAAGCCAAGCATCATTTGTTTCTTGTCCAAGAGTAAATTTTCCAATTGAAACAATGTGTTCAATTGTTCCTCTAAAAATATTTAGTGATAATTCTCCGAATTTGTATAATGCTGCAATAAAACCTCCGACGAGTAACCAAATTCCACTTGCGTTTGGTTTGTGTTTTTCTGCTGTTTCTCCTCCTACCGTAGTAGTAAGAACCGCTGCAACAGCTACTCCTTCAGGAAATGGAAGTTTTGTTTTAACTACTAGCGCTCGACGTAATGGCACCATCCATAAAACTCCAAGAAGACCGCCAAGTAAGGAGATGATGCTTGTTTCTAACAAATGAATTTCTGTCCATGCTCCTAGTAAAACAAGAGCCGGAATAGTAAAAATGACTCCAGCAGCTACACATTCACCTGCAGCTGCTCCCATTGTTGCTAAATTTACTTCTAAAATTGTTCCTTTGAATGGTTTGAGTAACGCTAGTGCCATGACTGCTCCGGGAATAATTGCGGAAACGGTCATTCCGGCATATAATCCCAAATAAGCATTTGCTGCTCCGAGAATAATTGCAAGAACTAATCCAACAAGAACAGCTTTGAGTGTGAGTTCTGGAATCTCTCGATCTGATGGTATAAATGAGGAAAAGTTTTCTCTATTGCTCATATGGTCAATACTAGATATCTACTGCAAACTATTTTAATGTGATGATAAAATAAAAGTAATGATATGAATTTTTCAATTTTGATATTGGAAAGAATTGAGTTAACGATATCTCGAATAAATGAAAATCATTAAATAACGTTTCATTGTTTGGGGTATAAAACGTGTGGGGAGAGGCATAAACGTTATGCTTTTGAAAACAGATGAAAACATAGGAAAATTCGGAAAACTTGAATTGGTTGATAAAGAAATCTACTTTATTGCATTTAATCGTCGAGATAACTAAAATCATATTAGAATACGGTTCTATTGACCAAATCAATTTTCATTCTTCTTTTTTTTAGTCATTTTTTAATTATCAAATGCATAAGTTTTTAAAAAATATGACTTGACTCTTCGGTTAATTTAGAGAAATGAAGAAAATAAGTTTTGCAACCATTCAAAAACACCAAATGAATTAAGTAAGTCAATTCCAAAAAGAATGCCGAAGAATGCAATAAGAATGAACAATATTTTTATGGCAAATTTTAAAATTTTCCAAGCTAAAAAGACAACTATGATGCCACCAATAAATACAGCCCATAAGGGAAGATTAAACCCAAATATCATCATTTGAAAAATTACACCAATAGAAACTATCAGGTTTCTTAGTTATAATGATTTTGTTTTTTCTTAACCCGGAATCTATAGATTATTATGAACAAAACTTACTAAAAACATGTTTTCATTTCAGTTATTTGTGTTTATCTCTCACCCTCTTATTAAGGAAAATGCTATAGAATTTCGAGAATACCAGGTGAATATTGCTGCATCGGCAGCACGAAAAAACACCTTAATTGTTCTTCCAACAGGTCTTGGGAAAACAGTGATTGCTCTACTGGTCATTGCAGGTAAGTTAAAAAAGAATCCTAATCAAAAGATCTTGTTTTTAGCTCCAACTAAACCATTAGTTACACAGCATGCAGATTTTCTTTCATCTTATTTAAGTATCGATGAAAATAAACTAACGATTTTTACTGGAGAAGTAAAACCAAAAGATCGGGTAACTCTATGGAATGAAAAACAGGTTATTGTTTCTACTCCACAGGTCGTTGAAAATGATGTGTTATCCAAACGGATTTCATTGACAGATGTTTCATTAGTTATTTACGATGAATCTCATCATGCAACGGGCAAATATGCTTATGTGTACATTCATGAACGATATCTTCATGATTGTAATCAGCCTCATAGTATTGGGATGACTGCATCTCCAGGAAATGATAGACAAAAAATTTTGGAAGTTTGTAAGAATCTAAGTTTAAATCATGTTGAGATCAGAAATAAATTTGATGAAGATGTTGCTCCATATGTCCATGAATTAGATATTTCTTGGAGAAAAGTTGTCCCTCCACAGAAGTTTTCATACGCGGTTCAATTATTAAGAAAAGTAATATCTCCCCGATTACAGATCCTTCGTAATGTTGGTGCTATAGAATCAGCATCTGTTTCAACAATCACCAAAACGAAGTTGTTGAACGCCCAAAAGATGATTCAAGCAGAAATTAAACAACGAATAAATCCTCCAAAAACATTGTTTACTGCTGCTGCAACACAAAGCGAAGCAATGAAATTGTATTACATTATGGAATTATTGCAAACTCAAGGTGTAAAATCTACTCAACAATTTATTCACAGACTCAGCAAAGAATCGAAACAAAAAAACGCGACAAGATCTGCTAGAAATTTGATGAACGATAATCAATTCTTAGAAGCAGCAGCATATATTAACTCATTACGTATTGAACATCCAAAATTAAAAGAAGTTGCCCAGATCACATCTCATCAATTGCAAAAAAATCCTGATTCTCGAATAATTGTTTTTACTCAATATAGAGATACAAGTAAGATGGTTTTTGAATATTTGAATTCATTATCTGCCGTTCGTCCATCTCGATTTATTGGTCAAGCTGGGAAGCAAGACGACAAAGGACTCACTCAAAAAGAACAAGAAAAAATCGTTTCAGATTTTAGAAAGGGGACGATTAATGTATTAATCGCTACAAGTGTTGCTGAGGAAGGATTAGATATTCCTTCTACTGATTTAGTCGTGTTTTATGAACCTATTCCTTCAGAGATTAGAAATATTCAACGTCGAGGTAGAACAGCACGAAAGATGGCCGGTAAACTCATTATTTTAATGACGAAAGGAACGATTGATGAGGGATACTATTGGGCATCTAAACGTCGTGAGAAAAATATGAGATCAGATCTTGCTCTTCTTCGATCTCAATTGCAGCAATCACTTGCTGAATCTGATTCGTTATATGCTGAATTAGAGCAAAAAAATGACACGGAAGAAGAGAAACCAGATAGAAATCAAAAAAAATTAGACGAATATCAACCTCAACAAAATAATAAAAAAATAACGGTTGTTGTGGATCATAGAGAATATCGATCTACGGTTGCTCGAAGATTATCCGATCAATCTATTACTCTTGTTTCTAAACAATTAGACGTAGGAGATTACGTTGTTTCTTCTCGAATTGGTGTTGAACGAAAATTTGTTGATGATTTTTTAAACTCATTACTGAGCGGTCATTTGTTTGCTCAATTGCAACGGTTACGTGATGCCTATGCGCGTCCAGTCTTAATCTTAGAAGGAAAAGGATTGTTTACTAAAAGAAATATTAATCATCGGGCGATATATGGGAGCCTTATCTCTATCGTCGTTGATTTTGGAATCCCTGTGCTTTCAACTGAAGATTCAAATGAAACTGCTGATTTATTATTTGTGATGGCAAAAAGAGAGCAACGTCAAAAGAAAAAATCAGTTGCATTAAGGGGAAGTAAGCCCTCTTTCTCAGTTGCTGAACGCCAACGATTTATTGTTGAAGGCTTACCTAATATTTCTAGCGTGATGGCAAAAAGATTACTTTCTCATTTTGGGTCTATTCGTGCAATTATTAATGCAACAGAAAAGGAACTTCAAGAAGTTAATGGCATTGGAAAGCAAACAGCAAAATTAATTTATGATATGATCAATGAAGAATATCAATCGGAATAAGATTTGTTTATAGTTAGCATAAAAAAAAATCTTGATTGAATTAATGGTATATGATATTAGAATTATGTTATTTTTATTTTTTTTAAGAAACAACTGGCGTTCATTGAATTTTTGTTTGCCTTCCCATTTTTTCTATTTTGGAATTTATTTACTTTTTACGAGTTTTGTGGAGTATCTATTTATTTCATTGTTCATCATAATGGGTTTGTTGTTGATTGTGGGCGGATCAATGACATAATTTAAGAGCATAAAATCTCATACAAATATTTATTTACATTATTATTTTTATATGATGAAATAATTATATTATGTGCTAAAATAGGATTGCAAACAATAGTCGTTTGCTCCCAAACGTTTTTATCCAGTGGTGTGTTACACTGGCAGCATTAATCCCCGGGTGATTATCCATGACTAATGAAATAATAGAACAAGTATGTGATGGATTGGATATGCTCAATGAAGATACCTCTGTTCCTCGAAATATTCGACGAGGGGCAGAACAAGTTAAAACATTGCTTCTATCTGATTCTGATCCGTTAGATGTACGAGTTGCGACAGCTACATCACGATTAGATGAACTCGCTAATGATCCCAATATTCCGCTCCATGGTAGAACCCTTATTTGGAATATTATGAGTCGTTTAGAGGAGTTGGCATAATTCCATTTTCAAATATATCATTTTCATTGTGTTCTTTTCCGAACATTCTTTATAGGGTTAGTGCTAATAATAAAAGATGTGAGAGGAATTAATGTATGATTAGAATTGGTCAAGCAGGGATTCCACTTTCCTGCAAAGGTCGAACAAATAAAGATGGACTTGTTTATACTAAAGAAATCCTTGATTTAAATGCGATGGAGGTTCAATTTGTTCGTGGCTTATATGTGATGGATGATGAAGAAGCATTCTTTATGAAAGAATATGCTCAAGAAAATGATGTGGAATTACATGTTCATGCTCCGTATTATATCAATCTTGCAGGCGATGATGAAGTTAAGTTAAGCATTAAAAAAGCGATGAGTTCAGCAATTCTTGCTGAAAAAATGGGTGCTAAAACAGTTGTTATTCATCCGGGTTATTATGGTGAGAAAAGTCCACTTGAAACTTTGAAATTGATTGTGAAAAACACACAAGCACTGCAGGATTTGATGGTTGAAGAATCATTAAATGTTCGTCTTGGTTTGGAGACCATGGGTAAGCAAAAAGTGTTTGGTAGTTTAGATGAAATTATTAAGGTATGTGAACAAGTGCCTGGTGTTCTCCCAGTTATTGATATTGGTCATATTCATGCGCGGGGAAATGGTTGTTTGAAGAAAAAGGAAGATTTCGAAGAAGTATTTGATAAATTAAGTGTTCTTAACCTTGATCATTATTTGATACATGTAACTGGTGTTTTGTATGAGGATGGAAATGAGCAATATCATCTCCCTGTAAAAAAAGGTGATATGCCAATTGGTCCATTGATTGATACGGTGCTTGATCATGATTATAATGTAAGTTTAATTTCTGAATCTCCTTTGCTTGAACACGATGCGGTATATCTTCGTTTACAAGTTGAAAAAGCAATAATGAAACGAACTGATGGTGAAGAAGCTGATTATCGGGATTTATCGGAGATCAAATGAGCAGTTCGCCTGTTTTTTCCCAATCTATTGAATACATTCAAAAAAAAATTTATGATATTTTAAAACAGGTTTCTATTGAAGATATTGATATGGTAAAAGAATTGTTTTTTCAAGCTAATCATATTTTTGTTTATGGTGCGGGTAGATCCGGATTAGTGGCAAAAGCGTTTGCTATTCGGCTTGTGCATCTTGGATTTCAAGCATTTGTTATTGGTGAAACCATTACAGTTCCTGTTCAAAAAGGAGATTTGGTGGTTATTGTTTCGGGGTCTGGAGAAACGATTCCTGCGGTGATGACTGCTGAAATTGCTGATGATTTAGGGGCTAATGTGGTTTCCATTACGGGGAAAAAGGATTCTGATATCGATAAATTTGCTTCTGTTACATTGTTTATTTCAGCAAATTGTGACGAGGAAGCACGGAAAAGTTTTGCTCCACTTGGTACTTTGTTTGAAGCAAGTGTTTGGATTCTTTTAGATGGCATTGTTGCGGATTTATTGAAAAGTAAACATGAAACTGAGGAAACAATGCGGAAACGTCACGCTACTTTAGAACAATAATTTTTTTTGGTTTTTTAGTTTATGTAAAAAAAGAGGGGGAAAAAAGAACAGATGTTAGTTGTTAGTAACATCTTGTTCATTAATCATTATTTTATCAATTTTAGATAATGATTCGGTGAGATCAGAAAGATCAGTTACTAATAGTTCATCTTCATCATCCTCATCATCTAATAAACTGAACTGTTGATATTTTTTTCGAAGCATTTCATGAAGTCCTTTAGAGAACACATCTTCTGGGGATAATCCAAGTTTTTTTATAACTCTTAAGGAATCTTTAGATATAGAGATTACAATTTTTTTTTGTTCTGTCATTTATTTTTCTCCCGCAAGATTTACTTTTTTTTTGTTGCTACAAATAAATAGAAACATCACCATTAAATAGTTTTTCTATGCCCTCGTAGTTCGGAAAGTAAAAAACATTCCATAAAAATTTGAGACTCTATAAGGAGAAATCTAATTTTAACATTTTCAAATAAATCTCTTTTTAGCCTTATTTCGGTCTCTTTCTGAAGTATTGTGCCCTTATTAATTTTAAGTGGCAAAATCGATAGTTTTTTTGATTTGATAGAAACAGTAATTAGACACGTCTTTATTTATGGTGGTTGTGTTTGAAATACCTCGTGGAACAAGGGATTTTCTTCCCGATGAAATGCACAAACGCCGTTACGTAGAATCATTATTCCGACGTGTTTTCGAGTCTTATGGTTATCAAGAAATCCAGACTCCCACATTTGAACAATTAGAGTTATTCACTGCTAAATCCGGAGAATCCGTTCTTGATGAAATCTATGAATTCAAAGATAAGGGTAATCGTCATCTTGCATTACGTCCGGAATTAACCGCACCGGTTATGCGTATGTATGTTGATCAAATGCAGATGGAACCGAAACCATTAAAATTATTTTATTTTGGGAATTGTTACCGATATGATCGCCCTCAGAAAGGTCGATATCGTGAATTTTTACAGGCGGGTTGTGAACTTATTGGGGCGGATAATCCCGAAGCTATTGCTGAGTTAATCTCCTTATCTATGGATATGCTTCATACTATTGGATTATCACATGTTGAATTAGAGGTTGGTAACTTGAAATTGCTTTCAATGATTTTTGATGAATTATCATTGACTAAAGAGCAACAACAAAACTTATTACCTAGCATTGACAAAGAAGAATTTGATGAAGTAGAAGACTTACTGTATCAATGGGAATTGGATAGTTCAAAAATCATTGATTTTATGACTTTACTTCGAAATCGGAAAAGTGAGATATTATTTGAATTACTCTCAAATCAAGATCAGAGTGTTGATGAGATTAAACGATTACAACATATTATTGACTTATTGAAGAATCATTTTTCAATTGATGATGTCAAATTAAATATGGGTATCGTTCGAGGACTTGATTATTATACGGGAACCGTTTTTGAGGTAAAAGCACCCGCGCTTGGTGCTGAAAAACAAATCTGTGGTGGAGGAGAATATAATCTTATAGGATTATTTGGTGGTAGAGAAATGCCTACATCAGGATTTGCTCTTGGTTTTGATCGTACGCTTCTTGCTATGGATGAAGAAGAATTATCATTTCCACAAAAAACATTGGATTATTATATTATTCCTATTACTGATGATATGATTCCTTTTGCCTTTGAAATAGCAAGTATGTTACGGCGAACCTATCACTGTAGTTGTGATGTTGATTTACTGCGAAGGGGAATTGGAAAAGCGTTAAAATATGCAAATTCAAGGCATAGTTTAGTTGCTATCCTTATTGGACCTGATGAATTAAAAGATGATGTACTCACTCTTCGCAATATGATGACGGGTGAACAAAAACAAGTTTCTATTGATGAATTTAAAAACAATCCCAATATGATGTAAGCATAAATTATGATTTTTTAGATTATATTTGCTGGTGGCTACTTGATGGAAAAAAGGAATACTGATCAATCAATCATTTATATCATTGATACTTCTGCAGTGTTAAGTGGAAAACCATTACCTGTTGATCAACATCAATGTTTAACAGTTGAAGAAATCGCTGATGAATTTTCACCTGGTGGGTCCTCTTGGAGAATGTTTCAATATTTAATTGAGAAAGGATTAAGTATTCATCGACCTTCTTCTGAAGCAAAAAACCAGGTCAATCAAGTGGTTAAAAAGATGGGTGAAACCCACCGGTTGTCCAAAGCTGATATGTCTGTGCTTGCATTAGCATTTGAGATTAAAACTGAAAAAAAAGAAAAAGCAATTATTCTTACTGATGATTATAGCATTCAAAATATTGCATCTATCCTTCATATTTCCACTCAATCTATTTCCCAGAAAGGGATTACAAAAACGTTTAAATGGATTCGGCGATGTCGAGGATGCGGACGAGTGCTTTCACAAGATGAAACCATTTGCCCGATATGTGGGTCAACGGCAAAATTTGTGGTTGATAAAAAAACTAAGAAAACAAAAAAAAATGAATTGTGATTGACGATGAATTCAAAAACCACTCAGGATAAATTCACTCATTTTTTAAAAAGTGAAGATGAAACCATATCTTTTCTTCGTGATATCGTTGTCGCTGTTGCTGTTGTGTTAGTGATTTTAACGGCATTATGGGGGTATACAGGGCAATGGTTCGGTGCACCAATGGTAGCTATTGAATCAGGAAGTATGATGCATCTTGATGAACCATTCGGTCGGATTGGAACCATTGATGCAGGTGATATGGTTCTTCTCGTTGATGTTGATAGTTACGATGATATAATTACTAAAAGTGAGTCTGAAGAGTCTGATGGCTATGTTTCGTATGGTGATTATGGAGATGTCATCATTTATCGAAAATATGGACGAACTGATGAAGATCAAATCATTCACCGGTCTATGTGTTGGGTTGAAGCAAATCAGGATGGATCATTTACTGTTGAAGCCTATGATTTGTATAATGTCCCTGCGATTACTATTTCTGAGTTAGGTTTATCCAAGTATAAACCTAGTCATTCTGGATATATCACTAAAGGTGATAATCCGATTACTAATGATCGATGTGACCAAGCTGGAGGAATCTGTTCTGAGCCAATTAAATTATCGTGGGTAACTGGAAAAGCACGAGGAGAGTTACCATGGGTGGGTTCGGTGAATTTGTTATTTAATGATCTCCTCAATGGTGCGTTTTGGAATCAGTGGGTACAACCAACAGTGTACAATGTTCCCCAGGATTGCATGATTTGTTTGGTATTGTTGATTTCTGTTTTGATTTCTATTCCTGTGTCTATGGATGTTTATGAATGGTATCGTAAAAAGGAAAAAAAGTCTTTTCCTGTAAAGGAAAATAAGAATCGATTTTAAAAAATTAGGTTATGGTTGATACCAATCCGGTAGGATTTCATAGGGTGATGGATCGGGGATGTGAGCTTGATGGAATCCTTGTAGGCGTAGTTGACAGGAATCACATTGTCCACAAGCTTTTTCTCTGCCGTTATAACATGACCAAGTGTGTTCAAAGGGAACGTTTAGTTTTGCTCCGTTGGTTATTATTTCAGCCTTATTTAAATGTATAAGGGGGGTTTTAATTTGGATGTTGTCTCCGGAAACTGTTTTTTTGGTTGCTAGATTTGCTAGTTGTTGAAAAGCATGTATGTATTCGGGTCTACAATCTGGATAACCGGAATAATCCATGGCGGTAACTCCTGTAAAAATAGCATCTGCATTACGAGTTTCGGCAAAACCTAATGCGATTGATAAAAAAATTGTATTTCGACCTGGAACATAGGTATCTGGAATTGTTTTTCCAATGTCTGAGACATGGTTTGGACTAGAGATGGATTGTTCGCTATTTTTTAATAGTGATGAGCCACCAAACTGAGATAAATCAAGTTGAAAAAAAACATGATCCTTAATTGATAACGATGAAGCTATTTTTTTCGCTGATTTTATTTCTTTATCATGTTGTTGTCCATATAAGAATGATAATGCAGAAAGTTGATATCCCTTACGTTGTGCAATATATGCAGTAACTGAGGAATCAAGACCACCAGATAATAGAATAATTGCTTTTTTCATTCATATCAGAAACGATTATTTTTTTATTTTTTTTGAAATCCAAGCACCTTGTCCATAGCCTTCATCAATACCAATTTCAATCTGAGTTAACTGATGATTGGAGCCAAGTTCGGTAAGAAAACTGTTTAGTACATATTCAGCAAGATGTTCCGCAGAGCTAGAGGAGATGGGTAAAAGCACACAATCAGAAACAGGAAACACATATGTTTTTCCCAATGATTGTAATTCAATTGATTGATCTGATTGCTTTGTAGTGACAACAGTACTGTTATTTGGTATTAACACTTTATGATCTAGGATATTAGCAATATTTCGTAATATTTTTTTTGCAATGGAAAAATCAATGATAATTCCTTTTTCATCCTGTGAACCATGTAATCTAGCATGTATCGCATAACTATGACCATGTAATCGACCACATTTTTCATATTCTGGAATCACATGAGCTGCACTAAACCGTATTTTTGCTTTCCATCCGTCAATAACAATAATTCCTTTCATTGAAACTTCACTTTTTCTTTATTATAATTAAGAATTTTTTTGATAATTTTTTATTGCTTTTTGTAATGCTTCAGTAGCCAGATTTGAACAATGTGTTTTTTCTTTAGGTAATCCACCTAGTTGCTTAATAATATCATCCATTGAAAGTTTTTTACATTCTGTAATCGTTTTCCCTTTGATTAGTTCAGTAGTCATACTTCCACTTGCAATTGCAGCAGCACATCCATAGGTTTGAAATTTTGCTTCAGTGATTATATTTTTTTCTACAATAATATCAATGGTCATGACATCCCCGCATGAAGGATTTCCAACGGTTCCACTACCTGAAGGTTTAGATAGACGACCAACATTTCTAGGATGAAAGAAATGATCTTTTACGATTTCAGTGTAATCCTGATTCATATAGATGATTGCTCCTTATTTATTTGATTTCCATAATGGTGAAATAGATCGTAAATGATTAATGCTATCTTTAACGATTGGTAGCACGTAATCTATTTCTTCTTTTGTGGTGAGTCTTCCAATGGTAAATCGAATTGAACTAATTGCTTCTTCAGGTGTGAGACCAAGAGCAAGTAACACATGGGAGGCTTGAATTTTTTTTGAGGAACATGCTGAACCTGTTGCTATAGAGATTCCTTTTTCATCAAGTAGACTATGTAACGCGTTTCCTTCAATGCCTTTGAAACGGAAATGAATGTTATTAACCAATCGTTTCGTTGGATGACCATTTAAGGTCGATGCTTCGATTTCAAAAAGTCTTTTGATAAAATAATCTCTCATCTCTTGCAATTGAGATATCTCTTTTGTTAGTCGTTTTTGAGATAATTCACATGCTTTTCCAAGTCCAATAATGCCAGGGGTGTTTAATGTTCCACTTCGTTTTCCTTGTTCATGTCCCCCTCCTTGAAACAATGGATCAAAAGTAATATCTTTCATGTGATATAATGCTCCAACTCCTTTAGGACCATAAATTTTATGACTAGAAAGTGAGAGTAAATCTATTGGAAGTTTTGAAAGATCAATTGGAATTTTTCCAACCGCTTGTACTGCATCAGTATGAAATAATACATTATGTTTATGTGCGATGTTCCCAATCTTTTCAACAGGTTCGATAGTTCCGATCTCATTATTTGCATACATGACAGAGATTAATTGTGTATCATCAGTGATTGTTTCTTCTAATTGATCTAAATCGATTAAACCGGCCTCATCAACGGGTAAATATGCAATTGAGTACCCATATGCTTCGAGTTGTTTACAGGTTTGAAGTACAGCAGGATGTTCAATGGTGCTAGTAATGATATGAGGTCCTTTTCCTAAATCTTTTGGAAGATGTTGAAAGGCAATTCCTTTTAATGCAAGATTATCTGCTTCAGTTCCTCCTGAAGTAAATAAAAAAGTTTCAGGGTCGACGTTAAAGCAGGATGAGACTTGTTTACGAGCGTCTTCAACGGCTTGAAGTGCTAATCGTCCATGTTTATGAGTCGATGACGGGTTTCCATATGTTTCAGAAAAGAAGGGCATCATTGCATTGACAACATCAGAATCAACAGGTGTTGATGCAGCATAATCCATGTATACTTGTTTCATTTTTTTTTGTTCTCCTGGTTTTTTATGTTATTATCTTAGAAAACGAAGTCTGGAAAACCCTGGTTTCATTTATATTTTTTCATTCCGAAAGTTGTTTACTTCTTCAAAATATTAGTTTATCATCAAATTTTTTTATATTCTCTGATGAGCAAACAATTATATGTGGGTTTCGCGATATCATTTCTAAGAGGGTTGAGATCATGATGGATATTCTTTCACTGTTCATTGGATTTGGGATTGGAGTTGTTGTAGTAGCTATTGCTATAGAATTTGGTACAAAACGGACAAATAAGCAAATGCCATCTTCTCGTCGAACTACTGATTGGTCCTTGAATGAGATTAAGAATCCAAAGATTATGGCAGAGTATCTTGGAGATATTGATCTTCCTAAACAATCACAAGTTTTAGTTAACAAGTATAAAACAGGTAGAGATTTCAATGGTTCATTTGCAAAAAAAAGTATGGGTATCAGAGGAAATTATATCTTGGGTGATGATAGAGCCTTAATCCTTTCAGGCCCAGTTAAACATGATGAACTTGGTTTTTGGACGGTTGAAAAGGAAATTGTTGATTCATTGCATGAAGAATTTGATCAACGATGGAATAAAGCGATAGATTTATCTGAAGAAAAACGATGATTGAGCCTATGAGCCTGCTCATCAAGAATGCTACGATTATAACACAGAATAAAAACCGTGATATGTTTAAAGGATCTCTTTTTATTGATGATCAATTTATTAATGAGATTTCAAAAAATACTATTTCCGTTGAAGCAGATGTTGAAATTGATGCATCGGGTCAAATTGTGATACCGGGTCTTATAAATTCACATACGCATCTTCCGATGACATTGTTGCGAGGTTATGGGGATGATATGGTTCTTTCCGAATGGTTGCAAACCCGTATTTGGCCGGTGGAAGCAAAACTATCGTCTTCTACTGTTAAGGTCGGTGCTCAACTTGGATTACTTGAAATGATGAAATCCGGTACTACAACTTTTTTTGATATGTATTTTTTTGAAGATGAGATTGCTGAAGTTGTTAAAGAAATGGGCTTTCGAGCTGTGCTTGGTTTTGCATTTATCGATCATGGAACGCCACAGTATCCTGCGGAAAAATTATTTCCTCATGCAAAACAATTTATCAAAAAATGGAATAAGGATGATCGTATCATTCCGGGTCTTGCTCCCCATGGAACGTACACTTGTGGTCCTGGAACCTTGCAAAACGTTCGAAACTTAGCTGATCAATATCATATTCCAATTCAGATTCATTGTGCTGAAACAAGAGATGAAGTCTATGATGTTAAACGACAATATGGAAAAAGACCTATTGCTCAATTAAAAGAATATGGTTTACTTAATTCTGATGTTGTGTTAGCCCATTGTGGATGGATTACGAAAAATGAAATCAATGAAATGAAAAAAACAAATGTGAATGTGTCACATTGTCCTGTGAGTAATATGAAAATTGCAACGGGTGGGTTTGCACCAGTTCCTGAAATGATTGATGCACATATTTGTGTGAGCTTGGGAACTGATGGTGCAGCAAGTAATAATACACTTGATATGTTTGAAACGATGAAGTTTACTGCACTTATTCATAAGCAGCATCGATGGGATCCAAAAGTTCTTCCTGCACAAACCGTGTTTGATTTTGCCACTCTGGGTGGAGCTCAAGCATTAGGTTTACAAGAAAAAATTGGTTCGTTAGAAGAAGGAAAACTTGCAGATGTGGTAATTGTAGATTTTAATATTCCTCGTCTTACTCCGTGTCATGATCCAATTTCTCATCTGGTGTATGCTGCCAGTGGAAGTGATGTACGAACCACTATTGTGCATGGAAATCCACTGGTTTTAGATAACAAAGTTCAAACTATTGATGAGCAGCAGGTGTTAACCAATGCACAGGAAGAAGCGAAGGTTTTAACTAATAGTTGATATTGCAGATTCGTTGTTTCTCTATGATTACTGTATCTCAATGGATTGTTTTACTGGGAATGGTACTTTCATTTGCATTGGTTGTTTTGTTAATCCGTCGACGGGTTAATTTTGGAATATCTCTTCTGATAGGTAGTTTTTTACTTAGTGGTTTCTCTCTTGCCGCGGTTTCTTTTAAATCTGTTTTTTATGCTTTTTTAAAAGCAACTATTTACGATGTGAATAATGGGGTGTTTGTTTGGGATACAGTTGAATTAGCGGTATTGATGACCTTGATTTTTATGCTTGCTTCGTTAATGCAGGATACCGGAGGAATAGCTCAGCTAATCAATGCATTACGAGTCCTTTTCAATAAGGGAGGAACTATTGCAGTAATCCCTGCTATTTATGGGCTAATGCCGGTTCCAGGAGGCGCATTGTTTTCAGCTCCTGCTGTTGAGGAGGAAGGTGAATCGTTTGATTTATCGGTGTCTGATAAGAATTTTTTTAATGTATGGTTTCGTCATATTTGGTTTCCTATTTATCCAATTTCTTCTAGTATTTTGATTATGGCAGATCTTGCTGCATTGAACATGTATTTGCTTATCATGGTTAATTC
>Ga0209925_1000393_pt1 | contig 22836 bp, 16 predicted proteins | sample SalPonR2_A_D1_MG_FD_185702 | JGI IMG/M metagenome (GOLD analysis project Ga0209925, IMG submission 185702) | Salt pond soil microbial communities from South San Francisco under conditions of wetland restoration - Salt Pond MetaG R2_A_D1_MG... ... | reverse complement strand
TTTCCGCCAACGATAAAAAGTCTGTTCACTTATATTGTGCTTTCTGGTAACCGATTTGGCGTTGCCAACGGCTTCGGCTTCTTGCAAAATCCGGATAATCTGTTCTTCGGAAAAACGCTTTTTCATTTCTACCTCCCAGTTGATTGATTCGACTACTAACATATCAACTGGTATAAAATCAAAGGGGCAGGCCAATGATAAAAACCGCTTGGATTTAGTCATTATGCCAACCCTAGAATGTAATTTTGCCTGTGTATATTGTTATGAAAATAGTAAAAAAGGCATAATGACCCTAAACTCTGAAGAAATTATTAAGAAATGGTTGGCCAATAATGTGCCAAAATATAAATTTGTTATGTTGCATTGGTATGGGGGTGAACCTTTACTTGGCTTGAACCGCATATTAACTATAACTCAATTTTTTCAAAAAATAGCACAAGCCAATAATATAGAATATTCATTGCACATAACAACGAATGGGTACCTGCTAACGCATGAAAATTTAAAGAAGTTAAATTCAATTGGGATTTATGATTTTCAAATAACAGTCGATGGCAGTCGACAATATCATAATAAACTCAGAAAATTAAAAAATGGGGCGGGCACTTTTGACCGTTTATACGAAAATATTGTGGGGGCTTTGAATACGAGTGTGCGGAACAAGATTACTTTACGGGTAAACTTTAATCATGCCAACATTCATTCCATACCTGAATTATTGCATTATTTTCCCGACAATATCAGAAACAGATTAAGGGTAATATATGAACCAATATTTGGGTCCTGCAGCATTAGTGCAATATCTAATATTCCAACCAACGAGATGTCTGAGAAAATGGCAAGCTATTATAAACTTGCCGAGCAATTGGGTTATGATGTGGTGTTGAGTCAGGCATCTGTTTATACCGGAAAGCTTGTTTATTGTTATGCTGAACGGGAGAATCAAATAATTATTAATTATAACTTGGACTTGTATAAATGTAGTGTCAGCGATTTCGCGCCTGAGCAACGAGTTGGCTATTTAGATGGTGAAGGAAAGGTTGTTAAGAATACGCATGAATGGGAGAAATGGGTAGGGGGCAATCTTTTTGATGATCAGTGCTATAATTGTCTATATTTGCCTTTGTGCATGGGTGGGTGCCGTAAAAATCGCCTAAGAAAGAACGATAATGAAACCCCGTGTTCCTTAATCCCAACAAATGCATCATATGTATTAAAACAAATTGCATTGGACAGTTTTCCTGAAATTTTCAGAAAAGAATTGCTATCAAGCGATAATAATTTAAAGCTGAAAGGGGGTGAATAGAAGTGGAAATTATTGCAGAGCCGAAAGAGGAGAGAGAAATACTTGTCGCGGTGGATGAAGAAGCCAGTCCGGATGAAATCTACGAGGGCATTGTGGCAAACGCAGAATACTGTGTTGTTCACTTATGCGGTTGTAAATGATTATCGTCATTTCAAACTTTTTTTAACCTCAATAAAACATTTTATGATTTTATAGAGCCTCGTGGTTGTTGCTCACCCGAGGCTCTTTTGGGCAATCCTGGTAGAAAATTGCAAAAGTTCTTTGACCATGTGTTTTAATTTCCAGCTTATTTGACCTCTTTGATTGCAGGCGGTAGTGCAACATTTACCGCTTGAACGATTTTGTCGCAATGGCTCTTGCATTGGGTGCGAATCATAAAACGAGCGCCTCCTTCCTCTATCTCTATCTGCTTGAGCGCCCGGAGGACCTGCTTGATGTCCGACCATTCGAACTGGTGCCCGGCACTGGTCAGGCGTTGCTCCAACTCTTTTCTGAGCACAAGCTGCGGCATCCTTTCGGGCCTGGCGATGGTTCAGGCACACGATGTATCGCTTGCCGTTTTGGATGACCTCCTTTACCTTTAGTGATATCGAAAAAAGCCAGATCCAGGCCGGTGAACAAATGCCGATTGGCCGAAAAGATCATCTCTTCGATCAGCTCCTTGTTTCTGCGCGGAGAAAAAGGCGTTGCATGGGACTGATCGGAAAGCGCCTCGCCCAAAAAGGGCATGGCCCGGTAAAAGTGGTTCAATTTCAGTTCATCGATACCGTCAATTACATAATCCCGGCGCCCGTGCTGTCCATTATCTGCATCAATCCTTGGCGTCCGCCTTGGAAGTCGCCTTGTGGTTAAAAGTGCTTACCATCTTGATGACCGCTTTGATCAGAGCGGCGCTGTTCCCGTATTGACGCGATGTCCGTTGGATAAAACTAATCATTAACAGCTTAGTTTTTATTTTTGTAGGAAAATGTTAATTTTAACATATAAGGTTTTTTTTTAAACATTTATGCTTTACCTTATACTATATGCCTCGTTTATTCAGATACCAAATAGCCGAAGCGCAATACTGCTTTTATAACTTATTGGTTTTTCTATTTTATCAATACTTTTAGTGATGTCAAGCCGTACTGTGCCGTTTAAAAAAATCGGAATCATATCATCCGGGAAACCCCAATATCCTTTTTTTTGGCTCTCTCTTTTTTTCTAAATCATAACTATAAAATCAAGTTGTTGAATTTTTTGTCATTGCCTTTAAAAACAACATAAAAATTTTTTGAGTAGAGCAGGCTGCGGGTTCGGCATAATTAATGCATAGAATTTTATACAATTGTTAGAATAAGTCGAATTATGAAAAATATTTACCTGGACAACAATGCCACGACTCCTCTTCTACCGGAAGTCTTCCAAGAAATAGAGGAGTCGCTCAAAATTTTTGGCAATCCTTCGAGCCCGCATGCAATGGGAATATCTGCGCGAAAAAAAATGGAATCATCCCGGCAGGCAATAGCAGAATTCATCAATGCGGATCCGGCTGAAATTGTATTTACATCCGGCGGCACTGAAAGTATCGCAACCGCTTTAAATTGCGCAACATCAAAAATCTCCAAGAAAGTAATTATTACATCTGCTGTGGAGCATGCAGCCGTTTTGGAAGCCGTACAAAGATATGGGAAAATTGGCTTCCAAAGCCATTATATTGAGGTTGATAAAAACGGAAATTTGAATATAAACGATTTAAACCAAAAATTGAAAGACAACTCCGGTGCTTTTCTGTCAGTAATGTATGTAAACAACGAAACCGGGGTGATTTTCCCCATAAACAACATATCCGAGTATGCAAAACAATACGGCGCACTGGTACACGTGGATGCTGTCCAGGCAGCCGGCAAGATTCCCATTGATGTCAAAAAAATGAATTGTGATTATTTAAGCTTGTCTGTGCATAAGTTTCATGGCTTAAAAGGAACTGGTGTGTTATATATAAAAAAAAGAGCGCCTTATACTGCATTTATCCGCGGGCATCAGGAGAAATCCCGCAGAGGCGGGACTGAAAATGTGATAGGTATCGTTTCTCTGGGGGCAGCAGCCAGGGCGATACAATCTTCTTTTTTATCTGATACCGTGCGCATGAAAAAATTAAGAGATGCGTTTGAAAACTGGGTTTTAGGCAACTTCCCCAACGCTTTCATCAATGGCCGAAAAGCGGAAAGAGTTTGCAATACTTCCAGTATTACCTTGCCGGGAACAGATGCCGCCCTGCTGGTCGAGGATATGAGCCGACAGGGGCTGCATGTTTCCACAGGTGCGGCATGCACCACCGGCGGAAAGCCGTCCCATGTGCTGAAGGCCATGGGGATTACCGATGACCTTGTATCATCGTCGCTTCGCGTCAGTCTCAGCAAACAGACCACTGCCGATGAAATGGAAAGCGCTTTCACCATATTTTCCGATACTGTAAACAAAATAAAAATAAAACCGCACGCCGTAAGTTAAAAGGAGGCCCCAATCTATGGGATTTGAACTTTTTGATTATATCATGATCGCTGTATACTTGATATTATTACTGGTGGTTGCCGTTTTTACCCGGCGAATCAAAACTTTCCGGGATTTTGCCGTCGGCAACCGGAAATTGCCGTTTTCTCTTCTTTTTGCCAGTATTGCCGCCACATATGTCGGCCCTGGAGGAAGTATTGGTTTTACAGGCAAAGGGTTTGAAAATGGATTTCTGTTTTTCATGCTGGCCATGTTTTTCCCGGTGCAGTCGATCGTCACCGGCGTGTTTATCGCCCCCCGCATCCAGAACATGTCCAACTGCAGTTCTGTTGGTGATATCTTTGCCGAAAAATACGGAAAATTTGCAAAAATTTCCGCTGGTATTATTTCCACGGGACTGTGCTTGGGATTTGCCGCGATTATGGCCATGGTTGGCGGAAAGATGTTGTCCTCGTTTACCGGACTGCCCATGCTTTTTTCAGTTATAATTATTTCCGGAATAACAACCATTTATGTTTATACCGGAGGGCTACGGGCATCGGTGGCCACGGATGTGTTCCAGTTTTCCATTTTTGCTATTCTGGTGCCGGTTTTCTTTTTTCTTTCGCTGAAACACTATCCGGAGGGGGGAGCCGCCATCGCCGGTCAGGCCGCGAGCCTGACTCGTACAGGTATAGAGGCTTTCAGCGGCATTCAATTGGTTGGACTGGCCCTGACTTTTTACCTGGGAGAAATGCTGATTCCGCCGTATGTGAACCGGGCCTTATCAGCCAACACCGGCGGCGATTCCACCAAAAGCTTTGTCATGGCGGGTATTTTCGGGTTTGCCTGGCTGGCGGTTATTTTTGCCCTGGGCGTGATCGGCCGCGGTATTCTTTCCCCGGAAACCGTGCCGGATGATGTTTTCCTGACTCTGGGCAGCCAGGTTCTTCCCCAGGGGTTGTATGGCCTTCTGATTATCGCTATTCTCGGCATCATCATGTCAAGCCAGGACTCGGTCATTAACGCCGGCGCGACAACAGCGGTAAGAGACGTGGTCTATTTTTTCAACCTGGATCAAAAAAAGGAGTTGATGTGCGGCAAAATCCTGACCGTTATTATCGCTGTTATTGCCGGTATCCTGGCGCTTTATCTTCCTTCTATTATTGACTCGGTCCTGATTACTTATACGGTATGGGCGCCAACGGTGGCTATCCCTCTGGTGGTAGCATTATTTTTAAAAAAACGACAACCCTGGGCGGGCATTTTGTCCATTACAGCCGGAGGCGCAGGGGCGCTTTTCTGGGAATTTGGCTTAAAAGAGCCGCTATTGGGCATCCCCACTGTTCTGGCCGGATTGACTTTCTGCTTGCTGGGTTTTTTCATCGGCATCTTTATTCACAGGCGTAAGGAGGCGTAAATGTTATTTTTATTGATTATTATATGCTGCGCGATATTGTGCACCATAAGCGGAATTTATGCTTTTGCGGAGCTGTTCCGGTTTATCGCCAAAGGCGCGGGAACGGAGCAATAATCCATGCAATGGATCCTGATTCAACCGGACTATGAATACAATGTGGCCTTTCCCCTGACCCTGGCGCACGTGGCAACCTATCTGAAAACCCGAATGGAACAGGCTGTTTTTTGTTTTGATCTGAACCTGCAATCTTTTGACAGCATGATCCACGATATTCAGGCAAAAAACCTGAAACCGGATGTTTTCGGAATTAGCACCACCGCTATCACCAGGCAGCGAACTATAAACATCTGTCAAAAAGTTAAAGAATTATATCCTGATTCCAGAACAGTTGTCGGAGGGGCGGCCGCCCAAACCGAATACAGGCAGTTGCTGCAAAATCGTGAAGTTGATTTTTGTTTTATCAATGACATCGAGCAGACCAACACCGATCCCGGCGCTCTTACAACACCCCGGGATTTACGAAAATTGCCCGGCACGGCTTTCAGACACGAAAACCAGACTGTTACCAATGGAACCGTACCTTTGACTGAACTGGACAGCTTTCCTTTTCCAGACCGGAAACTGGATTTTATCCATATTGAAAACTACCGCCCTCCGGATGTGCTCAAGGAACAGCATCCGGCCACCCTGGTAACCAGCCGAGGCTGTCCGCACAACTGCACCTACTGTGCTTCGGCCAGGATATCCGGCCGCAAGGTCGTCTGGCGGTCGGCCGCATCCGTGATGGAAGAACTCGATTATTTGCGTGGCCTGGGCTACAACAGCTTTGTCTTTGAAGATTATGAGTTTCTTTTCAACATGCCGCGGGCAGAATTGATTTGCGAAAATTTGAAAAACCATTCCAGTCGATGGATACTCAAAACCCGGGTGGAAAAAATCAATGCCGATACCGCCAGAATGCTTGCGGAAAGCGGCTGCCTGGTGGTTTATATCGGAGTGGAAACCCTGACCCGGGAAGCGATTGAAAAGGCCAAAAAAGCCACCGTGAATGTGGAAAGCGTGAAAAAGGCCGTTCATCATTTAAAAACCAATGGCATCCGGGTCTGCGCCTCCATTCAGTTCGGTCTGCCCGGGGACACGGAAGATCAATTTATTGAGGGTACAGTGGGGTTTCTTGGATCTGTGCTGGATTCGGATCAGGATATGGTTCAACTCCATTTTACAACGCTTTTTCCCGGCACGGAATTGTATGATCAATATTTTCCGCAAGCCAGTTATGTCAACATTCACAATCATTTTGCCGGTGTTATTGCCCATGGCTTTGAAGGTTTTCTGATGCCGCAATTGTCTGAAGATGTGGTTCGGCAGGTCTATAGCCGGGCGCAGAAAATTCTCGGCCGGCTGTTGACGGAAAAAGCCATATGGTTTTCCCATTAGAAAGGCAACAAGAATGAAAAAAACAATTTTTCCGGATTCCATTGAAGAATTAATTCAGAGCGTCTGTCAATATGCAGCCACAGCAAAACCGAAATCAGTGGCTGTTCAGGCCGGACATTTTCTGCTTTATTATGACCATACCGAAGACCAGCTTCTGCCCTGCATCCGGCAGGAGTTAACGGGACCCCGGTTTGACCATGTAGGGGAGACTGCCGGGGAATTCCCGCTGCTGACCTGGCAACTGGGGCTGGAGTTGATGGACATGCTTGAGGCCGAACAGAAATCCATGCTGAGCGTGGTCAATGACTGGCAGTATCTGCCGGCGGAAGCTGACCGCACTGATTTTTATAAAAATCACCCGGACCTGTTTGCAAGTTATCAAAAATTATTGGACGAACATAAAAAGATCTATCTACTGACGTCCAAACTTCTCGACAAAAAAACCAGAACAGGGGTTTGGTTTTCCGAGGTCTCCCTGCGCAACCAATTTAACCGGATCATCGCAAAAAAGTTAAAAAATGGGGAGCTAAAAGGAGAAAAATATATTATCCAGAAAGACAACGGCAATCATCTGACCTGTTCCCTGGTTGATGCCATTGGCCAAGAGCAGCAGATATACTGCGCGGGCAAAAGGGGAAACTGTACCCATGAGCTGGCAGAGATGAACCGGCAGGTCCTGGATCTTGGAAAATTTGACCTGTTTATTAACTTTTATCCCCTGGTGTGCAAAAGCTATGTCCAGACCGGCACAGACTGGGCATACGAGCTTTTTTTGGACAATCAGTACACCATTAATATCGGGATGCCGTCCACCTCGGTTTATTCTAAAAAAGATCTACTGCAAAATTGTGAAATTACGTTCCACGGAGGATAAAAAAAAACCATGGTTTCGCAGGACAACCAAAATCCTAATGCTGCGGTTTATGATGAGTTTGTCAAAATACGAAATCTGCTGGATCCAAATTTCTACGCAAACCAGATCCAGGGCGCTCTCCGGATAAAGGAGTGTATTGATGTCATTGACAACTTCAGTTCCAATGCCAAGATCAAACACGTTTTGTCTTTAGGATGCGGCACCGGAGAAATTGAAATGCTCCTGGCTTTCATGCTGCCGGAAATTAAATCAATTCACTGCGTGGATGACAGCGAGGAGTCGCTAAATAAAATCGTTTTTTATAAAAATTTGAATCAATTAACAATTGAAGTAATCGGCAATTTTTCCGATGGCTTTCAGATCAAGATTGGAGATGGACAGTCGATACAAGACTATAACTTTCTACAAAAAATTGCAGAATGGCAACTTAACGAAACCATAAATCATTTAGATGTAACAGATACCCAAGACGAAAAGGTAGCTGAGCTAAAAAGACTGATGCAAGAAGAACAACAAAAAGAGGAAAAAGATGAGCAGCAAGATACTGTAGCCGATAATGACCCGGCTTCATTACTCCAAGAATATATGATTTTAAAGTTTAACCGGTTTGCTGAAAATTTAAAGAAAAAGTGTCAGGAAGAAAATGCATCGATTGATCAATTTTTTGAAGAACCAACAAACATAAAAGAGATTGATTTGGAGCACTCTCTATTGCTAATTGCCGGTCATACCATCCCCCATTTTTTGAACTGGGATATGATGAAAGGCACTATTATTAAGGATAAGCTGCCCAAGTATTTCCTGCTGGATTTCCATGAAAATTTTGACACGGCCCTCGACGCCCTCAGAAAAAACGATTCTTTTGGTTACCACTTTTTGATTAAAAACCAGTGCCTTCAAACAGATAAATGTAGAGCAACAGAAAAATGCGTTTATGGCCTGCTGACAAAAAGAATATCAAACAACACAGAACACATTCACAGAGGGATCGGATTTACCAATTATAAAAACAACAATTGTGAATTAATAACAAATAAAGAAGGTCCCAAAACTGAGGATAATAACTATTTCTTACCTGTTTGCACAACCCAATTAAACAAAAAATCAGGAGAATTTATAAAAGATTGCGTGGATATGGGATATATTGCAATCCAAGAATTTGATTATATAAATGGTTACGGCCATATGAACGCCACCTTAATGATTCGCACGTTGCAAGATGCGAAAGTAGCCAATGACGCCTATCGAAAGCACCTTGGCCAATTGATCAAGGACAATTTATTTGAAGATAAAAGCACTGAGCGACTAAAAGAAGACGTTGCCAGCGCCTTTTCTTTTTTTGAAAAAATACTCATTGGCGCTATCAAGCCCTTTGACAGTTACCTGACTTTTGCTGAATATATTCGAATGGTTGAACGTATGCCGTCGATCATTAATACAGATAACTACGGAAAGAGATCTGTGCAAATATATTGCAACCAGTGTAAAGATGCACAAAAACCGGGAAATAACGCATTTCAAACCCGCAAAGAGATGCTTCTTACTCCCTTTGACTATATGCAAACATACTACCCCACCGCCGATGGCCTTTATTTTTCCCTGCTGGCGGAACCGGGGTGTGGCTTCATCGTCCCTCCCGCATTGATTCCCGAGAAAAAATATAATATGTGCAAAATCGATTTTGAATTTTGGAAGATCGAAAAAATTTTGATGCTGCACAATGATAATTTTTTTAGTCCATCGCAATCGTTGCAGCAGAAATGCTTGGAGGTGTTCGGTCAATTTACTATTGCGGAGGGTTCAAAAAAAGAAGACAAAGAAGACAGGGTTAAGATCAAGGAGGAAAGCCTATTATGTATTCCAGTTTATTATGGTGGTTTGCCTCTGATATTTGTCCTTGCCAGCCCCAAAAATATAAATCTGCTGACAACCTCAAAAGATATGGTTGAAGAGCTCTGCCGCAATCTGGGGCAAAACATAAGAAAATATATTACAACCGATCTATCCTTGGGAAAACTTTTCTTTGAGCTTGCAAAAGCAATCGATACTACAGATTATAAAGAAGAAGAGCTAACTGCTCTTGTTGAAAAACTACTTGAAAATGCCAAATCCAAACCATGGAAAAACTGGCTTGACACCTTTCCTGAAATTGATATCCGGCACAAGAAGAATGTCCAGGAAGAACATGATAATCTGAAAAAAATTGTTGCTGATCAAGTAAAAAACCTGAAAAGGGATGCGCGCTGGAATATTTCACATATTTTTAATAACAATGAATTTTTCAAAAATGACGGTCAGACAGATAACCATACGGGATACAATTTAGATCCCCAAAATGGCCATCCTCCGAAATGTGAACCTATAAGAAAGAGTATAATAAACGAGATACTAACAGAGACCGCAACAGACAATACCGCAAAAAAAATTAGCGAACAGATAAAAAAATGGACGTTAAACAAATTAGAGGAGATAAAAACAAATAACAGTGACGCTTCAAAATCTTTTAAATTGCTGAAAGCATTTTTCTGTCGTCAGAAGGACCAATCTTATTTCAGATTTTCCATTAAGGAGATAGAAGCGATTATAGCAATACTTTTTCCGTGTTTCACCTTTAATAATCAGATTGATTCGGGAGGATTTAACGAAAACGCCCGGTTGGCAGTAATGCCCCATGCAACAATATGGCGTGATGACATTATGCGTTTTTTCTGTTTGCTTTTTAGATTTTCCGCCAAAACTACTGCGTATAAAAATTCTGCTCGAAAAATTTCGTTAACACAAACCCCTGAGGAAGTTCAACCTAGTCAAAATATAACTACCTTTATATTATTTTTTGAATTTCCAACAATCACAAAAAAGTCCGACGGCGGAGATGAACAAGAATTAATTTTTTCTTATTACAAAAGATTACTACCCAACACGAGCAAAGCAACAGAAGAAACGATAAACGAAATAAAGAATTTTTACTTAAAATGGAAGATTGAATATACAATAACATCATCAGATGAATCAGATGAATCTGACAAATATCTTGATGGTAAATTAATAGATGATTTCTGGATAGAATGTGGAGGGGGCGACAATGTCAAATAACATTATTTATTGTTATTATGATAAGGCCGGTAATCGAAGTTATCCCACCGGTGCTTACGATTTATCCCAATGCAATGATGAAGATTGCTTACAAAAAATTATCCGATCATGCCTTCTTTTATTTATTCATCATACTGATTATACGCAAACTCCAGCCAAGACTTTGCGAGATTGTATAAAAACGTATATTCAACCTAAAACAGTGATATTATTTATATCAGGAGAGGGTTTAAAGGATAAAGAGGATAAATTGCGTAAAGAAATCAACATACCATTTGTGTTTTCCTATGTTATACCACATCAATCTGACGTGGAAGCAACGATAGGCGGATACTTGCGATATGTATCACAAGAGCTGAAAGAAAAAGAGCCCGATGTTATCAGCCCTCAGGCGTATTATAATAATAACAACCAGTGCCTTGCATTTGAAAAATTGTTGCAGGCCGCATTGATCAGTGCCGGCATGATTCCGGAAAATTTGAACAACAGGTTAAAAAAAGAAAATTTTCAGATCAGCAGTGAGGATATGAAATCATTCTGGCAGCCGGTTTCTGAAATTTTTTATAAGAATAAAGGGGATCTGAAAAAGTTTTTTGCAGGAAACCAGAAAAAGCAGGAACTAATAAAATGCGCGGAAGCATTGGGGCGTTGGTGGGCTAATAGACCCGAAGAAAATCCTTTAGCAGATTTTATTTTAGAAAATAAAGAAATTTTCGAACCCTATGTTAAGAAATGGAACCACAAAACATAAGCTGAAAACTTTAGGGGCTATTGTTTTTCATGAACAAACAGTGGCAAACGGACCGGGAACGCTTAAACCACGACATCTTGTGCAATCAATTGCGCACAGAGCTTCTGAGGTTATGCAGGAACCCTCATTCGGAGGCCGTTGTCAGGCTGGCTTCCTGGCCTTCGCACAAAGATGAATACCTGGCGCTTTTTGACCATGCCGCCGAGGCGCTGTCTCCCAGGTATCTGATGGAGCTGGATTTGTTCAACTGCTGGACCCGGGAACAGAAACAATATTTTGGTGAAAAATTTCATGAGCTTTTTTTAATTACATCGAACATTGAAACAAAAACAACCCATTTAAAAAGCCTGCTCAGCGATTGTATCGATACGTTGCACCGCTTTCTGGCTGTTCCGTCCGAACAACGCACCGTTCAGATGGTTAAAGAAATACAGCAAAAACTGGATTATTTCAGTGAAAAAATATCAGAGCTGCCAACACCTTCTTGTGGAATTTGAAATTGAAAATTCAAGATCCATATAATTTGCCTCGCATATTGATAATTGACGATCAATTCGGTCGTTGTGATCTGGGCGAGGCCTTCCGGGACTTTGTGGATGCGAAAATATTTTCCGCCTACCAAGCCGATCGAAGAAATTTGTGCCTCAATTTCGGGTTGCTGGAAGAAAATGAGTACCACCTGGCGAAAAATAAAGCCGGTGAACCAATCGCTGTTGCAACCTTTTGCCCGGGGCAAAAATGGAATCAAAGCACCACACGCATCGAGAACGATCTTGCAAGTGTTATTCGATATGTGCAGCAGGGATGGCCTTTTGCGGATGGCTCCCGTTGGTCGCTGGTTCTTCTGGACCTGGCCTTTGTTTATGGCAAACTGGACATTTTCGGTGACCCGCAGGAGCGTTCTTTGTTCGGACGGGATGTGATTTTGCCGGAACTGAAAAGCCAATTTGGTGCGGACCTGCCCATTGTCGTTCTTTCCTCTACCCCCAAGGAGATAAACAACCCCGCTGTCCGGCAGGGCGGGGCGTTGGATTTTATTCAGAGAATCCCGGGGGCTGGCGCCCCCGCCAATGAATCAGAAGAAACATTGAAAAAAATGTTGTTTTTTCACGGCCTGCTGCAGGATTCAACCGGAAAGATCGCCGGCAAATCCTTGCCAACGCTGAAAATGCTGCGGCAGGCACGGCGGGCCGCAGCGGCCGGAAAGACCATTCTGCTTTATGGTGAAACGGGAACGGGTAAAAACCTGCTGGCTGAATACATTCATCAACAATCAGAGCGCCGCGACAAGCCCCTGGAAGTGTTTAATGCTTCCATGCGCCCGCCTCACTTACAGGAAGATGAGCTGTTCGGTCACTGGAAAGGCGCTTTTACCGGAGCGGAAAAAAGCGAGCCAGGGGTGTGGGAGCGGGCCAACGGCGGGGTGGTATTTATCGATGAAGTAGCCAGTCTTGATGCCGGCGTGCAGTTAAAGCTGATGGAACCTATAGAGTCCCGGCGGATCAAACGAATGGGACACCCACCGGAGGGCAAAGGCGCTATTGATATTGATGTGATGGCCATACTGGCAACCAATCGGGACCCGGAGGCATTGCGGCAATCCGGTTTCCTGAAGCATGATTTCTTAAACCGGATCAACGCCAATGTTCTTCACCTGCCGCCGCTAAGGGAAAAAAAAGAGGATATCCCTTACCTGGTAACGGCGCTTACCAAAGCAGAAAATCCCGGCTGGCAGGGCCGGATTTATCAAGCGGCCATGGACAAGCTTTGGGAATATTCCTGGGCGGAAGGCAATGTCCGGGAGCTGCGCAATGTGCTTGTTTCTGCCTTTTTAAACAATCCCGACCAGGATATCACCGCTGATGATATCAATATTTCCTCCTCACAAGCTGTGCCGGCGGAAGCTAACTTGATATCAAATGAAACCGGGCTTTTATGGGAAGAATTTCTCGATTTGCTGAAAGTATCTCCGGACACGCTGACCATTAAAGAACGCCAGGCATACCAGCAGAAATATCACGAGGCTTTTGCCGATCTGATGGCCCATATTCTGTCCTGGAGTCTGAAATTAAATGAGAATGTGAGCAATACGGCCAGATTCCTGTCCGGATGCTCGGAAAAGGAAATGGATGCCAGCGCCGCCAGGCAGTTTATAAAAAAATATCTTAAGCTGGACACCAAAGGCAAAAGAATAGTAAAAAAATTCGCCCTATATCCGGAAGCTGAATTGTCAACGATCAAAAAGATCATTGAAGATGCCTGAAAACCAAGAATCAAAACACGACGAAATGTGTATATGGGTTGATGCGTCAAACTCAGCGCCGATTGCTGGCGCAATAGTAGAAAACATCAAATCCCTGTCAAAGAGCTGCTTTGGTGCTGGGTGTAAAGTCCAGAGCATAAGCGATGAAAACAAAAATAATTTCCAAGCGTTTGCTTGTGAAAATCGCATTGACCTGCTGATTCAGCATATAGAATGGTCTGATTTTATTGACGCTTCCAACAATCGCTTTTCGTTTAATGACGGAAAAAGAACTCCCGGCCATCCCCTGTTTTACCGTTACTCCTATCATGATCCGGCTATTAAAAACGATAAAGAAGATAATAAAGATAAGAAATACAGTAAGTTTTGTTTTCCTATATTATATCTTACAGATTTTGCGCTGGAAGAAAAACAACAGCCGGATATCGCCTTTCTGGACAGCTCCATCTGGCATCGGGCTTTATGTATGGCGGACCCCTTGTTTATCGTTAAGCTTTCCGACAGGCTGAATAATTTTCAACAATGGCACAGCCAGGCGCTTTACGAGCGCCTGGTAAGCATAGAGATTCTTGATTACCACATCCGCATGCTGCAGGAGCAGCGACTTCCATTCAAAGCCGGCCACGGGTTTATTAATCTTTGTTCGTGGTCCCGGGAAAGCAAACGGGAAGAAGAGTTTCACGAAGCGTTAAACACCAGCCCCCAAATATTACCGCGGCGATTTTTGCTGGTGGATGATTATGCGGCAACACCGTTGCGAAAATATCCCCCTGAGCAAGAAAACAGCCCAAAGACATCGTCCTTCTCACCAACTCCGAATGAACCAAGAAAAATAAACAAGAATAAAATTACAAACTCTTCCAAAACCGATTTTGTCTGGCAGGCTTTAGAAAATATTTATGGTCGGCAGTATATTGAAGAGATTGAATTGCTTTGTGTAACGGATATTAACACGGCCAAAACGCTCGATTTTGCACAATATGATGTTATTTTACTGGATTATTTACTGGGGCCGGGAACGGGGGAAAGGGGTAGTGAGTTGATTCGGCATATCATTGGTCAGGTTGCCGAAAATAAACAAAAACCACCTCTGCTGGACAAATACTGGATATTTTCTATTTCCGCGTTTCCATCGGCCATTCAAGCAGAAATCGCCAGCGGCAAATTACCGCCATTTGAAAAATTATATTTTTTACATCCAGGCGCAGATCCGATCAACACGCCGGGATTATTTGAAAAATGTTTGCTTGAGTTCTTGAGGTATCAGCAGGAAGAGGCCTGTTTTAAAAATGAAAATATTTTAAATTTGTATGTTGAGAACTACCTGAAGAAAAATAGTGAAGACAAAAAACCTGTTAACCAAAAAATCAGGGAAACGTATCAAGACTTGGTGTCATTGCTCAATACCATTGAAATGCTCCGGCAGACTCAAGAAACAAGCCTGTTTGCCCAAAAATCTTTGGGCAGCCATCCAATTCATCAAGACAAGGACCTCCTGGAAGATTTTCATCATCTGATTTTTCGCATCGCCCATGAAACCCTGCGGAGCTGGGATAAAATGTGGGATGAATATCTGACGATCAAGGAAAGGCTGAATTCAAAAAATGCTGAAGTCGACCTTACAGATATTCGGGATTATATCATTGGACTTCAACAAGCGGCGTGTAAATAATGCGGGGAAGATTTTTCTGTATAGATAAAAGTTCGCTTCAGGATGAGGGGCAGGTTATTTTCCGATATTTGCCTGTTTGTGATTATTCTGACGCAGAAAATCGGCATCCGGTTTATCTGACAATCAAACCCTATGCGGTTGACTTTTTTTTCCATGGAAAGAATGTCTCCGGCGCGCAAGACGCCTCCGGTAATCATATCGTCAATACCTGCATCATGCGGCTGCCGTTGTCAATGAATCTTGCTGTTAAGGATAATCTTAGCTTCACTCTGCGAAAGGTATACCAGGATGATTATAAAATAAAACAAAAGCAGATTAAGCTAACAAAGAACAAAGCCCAGGCCTACTGGAATTTAGATATCTTCCATCACGATGCCTTCAATCACCAGGAAGACGATATTACACTTTCGCTCCGAAATTTGCTCCTAGATTTTCTTTTTGATATGGAGCACAGCAGTGTCTTTGAAGCAAGCCCCTCTTATGAAATTGCGGAAGTCCATCTGAAGGAAAATTTTTTCTTAAGCGCTATCGCCGCCAAAGCTTCTTATTATTATTTACGAAAAATGTATGAAATAGCAGATAAAAAAGGCGGCGCCGATAACAGTTCGGAAAAGAGGATTTATGCCTTCCAAATGAAGGATGCCGAAATTCAGTGGCTAAACACCATCCGTGATGTTAGGGCCAGAGAATTATTTGGAGAAGGTTGCGGATGGTTTAAAACAGTTGAAGAAGAGTACAAGCCTGTCCTCTTTAATTTTGAAGGAAGAAAATGGCGAAGGCATCTGTACCCCATAACTCCCAAGAACCACGATAATTCTATCGATGGTGCAAAAAAGAATTTTCTCCGCAGGGTAAAAGCGAAGCTAAGAAATGAAAAACCACAATATGGGAATGAAGAGGATATAGAAAATTTGCGCATCCTCAGGGAATCAGCGCGATGGTTTTTACGAAGATATGATCCCCGAAGCGGCATGAAAGCTTTATGGCAATACAAAAAATGCAAAAACAATGAAGCCAGAATAATAATATTCGGGGTGGCGGTGTTAATACTTTTTTTTCTTATCGGACTAAATTGGGGAGCCCTGATAAAAGAAAACCAAGTATGGCCGTCAATATTTGTTTATGCCCTTATTTCGATATGTTTCCTGCCGTTGGCAATTATTGTTGTTTTCCGAAAGCTATCAGTCATCTTAACTGTATTCGGCATTTTAATGCCACGCCTGATTATGGCAACCGCTTCGGCGTGGCTTGTTTTTATCAGCACGGAAGAATTATGGAAAGTTTCTTTGGACCAGACTTTAAATCTGACAGATTTAATGCCGGCCATTTTGTTACTAGTTCCTGTTGTGGTCTTCATGGCTATTGAAATCCGTAATATTGCAACGGAAATTAGCGGCTGCCAACTCGCTGCTCGCCTTACTTCTGTTTTGCTTATCGGCTTTCTTTATTCGGTAATTATTGGTGCTTTTTTTATAGGTGTTGGCGGTGAAAAAATGCTTACCCGAAGCGGCTATCTCAGTGAGGCCGTTCAATCTTTTTCAAAATCCGATAAATTCGAAATTACCGGACAACTGAAGGAAGCTGTTCAACAGAATAAAAAATTAACCGACAGTGCACTTTATGAGCGGCTGAAGGATGTTCGCTATAATCTTTTTGGCCATAAGATTAATCTGAAATACGAAATTCCTTTTTTCTCAAAAGAAAAAACCCTCGATTTTTTTCCAGGGATGCTTCTTTACAGAGCTATTTTTGCCCTTTTCTTCGGTATTTTTATTCAACTGATATTTGAAGACAAGCCCATTACCGAGCCGTTGTAAAGGTAGGGTGTTCTTTTATCGTTTAAGGAGGATTAAAGTATTGCCCTGTTTTATTAACTTTCGTGCTCTACTTTGTGTCACGGGCTTTGCCATATCGGCTGCAGACAAGTCTCTAAATTCCTTTTTTACGTTTTCCAATGGCGCAAACAGGCTCCGGTAGAATAAGTTTTAAGTCTTTCAAAATGTTGTGAATATCCGGGGTGGGCTCATTGCGGCAGTAGAAGCTGTGATGTCAGCAACTGGGCAGAAGATGTCCGGGATATCTGGGAAGTCTGGCAGGAAAATTAAAGCACATTGATAAGTTATCTATGTATGATCAGTCTGACATAAAACTGTAGCTTAAATTTAATGCAATTTATAATGCTTTTTTTTAATAGGCATTGTATTTTTCTATTTTGCAAGGGGATGTCACAATTAATCTAAAATTTCGTTTGGTCTCCAATTTTCCTGAATTTCTTCCTCCAGCTCCTTGCGTGGCCGTCCATATAATTGGCGGGACTTTTTCTGTATATCTTTTTTGCGTTTTTCGGCAGGCCTATATTCCGGCAGTACAGTTTTAATATTAAATGGTGCGCTTACAGAGCCGTCGATCAGCAGTCTGAGATAAGCTTCATAATTGGACAACCCCATTAAATCTGCCGGGGAGACAAGCCGACTCAATTCGTTGCTTATAACCTCAGCATCATCAAAACCGACTCGAAGGGAGACCAGTGTGCCAACGTTGCCAAGAATTCCCTCTTGAATCATTTTATAAAGCTGTGAAATATACTGGTTGGTAAGGGTTAGGGAAAGCCGATATTTTCGGGATTCCGATAGTATAGAGGCGAAGGTAGGCGTGGCCAGGTTCTGAAATTCATCCACATAAAGGAAAAAATCCCGTAAACCATTAGTTGTTGAACCATCTCGTCGCAAAGCCCCTGTAAACAGTTTACCGATTAAAATCATGCCTAAGAAATGGCTGTTGGTTTGTCCTAATTGCCCTTTGCTTAAATTGACCAGGAAAATTTTTCCGTCATCCATTAGGTCCTTGAAGTTTAGCGCGGATTGTCGCTGGCCGAATATGCCCCGGACTAAGTCGTTATAAATAAAGCGGGAGAGCTTTGAGGTGATATAGGGGGCAATGTTTTTCAGTGAAGCATCGCTAAAGACTTGCTCGGCTTCTTCTTTCCAGAAATTGACCACATAGGGGTTTTGGCATTTTTTAATCAACTGCCGTCGAAATTTTTCGTTTTGAAACATTTTAGGCACGTCAAGGATCGAAGGGCGATAATCTTCAGGTTGTTCAAGGAGCAGCAACAGGGCGTTTCTCATGTACATTTCAAACATGGGGCCGCCGGTTTCTCGTAAATTATAAAGGGTATCAAAAATTTCAATCAAGTAATTGACAGAAAAATCCTTTTCAAAAGCATCCGTGACGTGCAGGGGATTCAAGCCGATGGGGTATTCCCGGTCGGTGGGATCAAACAGAACCACATCGTCAAGCCGGTGCCTTGGTATGGTCTTTAATATATCATCGATTAAGTTCTCGTGCGGATCGATAACACCAACGCCGTGGCCGTTTTCAATGTCTTGCATAATCATGTGGTAAAACAGAGTGGATTTTCCGGTACCGGTCTGGCCGATAACATAGGCGTGCCGCCGGCGGTCCGGGGTATTGAAATAAACCTGACGCTTTCTGTTCATGTAGAAATGGTTGCCGATATGCAAACCGGATGACGGCATATCAGAAGGCGCCATTTTGGGATGGTGTTGATATGTATTGATTCCGGGATATTCAGCTGACTTTGGAAAAGGGAGCCGAAAGGCTGCAGTTGATTGGCTGATATCAAACAAGTAGCGCCAATGCCTTAATTGAGGTGGTGCCTGAGAAGGAATCCATATCTCAAAGTCCATGTTTTTTAAATTCGCCCGTGCAATAGAGAGCTGTTTTTTAGTGGCGGGGATATGCCAGTCATAGCCGCCGGCAAATCTGTCAGGATTTCCTTTTTGGAAAAACAGTTTGGGGTGGCCTGTATGTTCCGTAAATGATGCACCGCAGGTGTTTATTAATTCAGGCGACAAGGGCGCATTGGAGGCGAGTTGAACCTTCTTTAAAAATGCGGCATCCTGAAGGCTGGTAAGCATGTCCGAACAGTTTTCATAAAGCCTGGCAGCTTGTTTGTTTAAAAAAGGCCTAAGTGTATCAACTTCGTTGATATTCGTGCTTCCCAAACTGATCTGTGAATATTTTTCACAACTGGAAATGTGATTTTCCATTTCTTTTTCATCCGTCTCGGTCAGGCCGTAAGGGCGCAGGCATATGCTGACAATACAGGGGTTATGCTGCATAAATAATGCGCTGCAAAGACGCTCCCGGTTATCCAGGGGAAGCAGAAATGGAAATACATGATAGATTTGTGCATCATTTTGCTCTTTGGGATTATTACCCTGTATTTTAGTGCCAAATCCGATTGCTTTATTGGCGGTCTTACGGATGGTGTCCAGCGGGACGATGTCTTCCCTGCGAACGATTTCCGCGATATGGTTAAATTCAAAGGGGAAGATTAAGTATTTAAGTCTTGGCTTGTCATTTATTGCTGTAAATTCGTGAATGGGGAAATTGACATCCATAAGATTAAGTATGCACGCTGAAAATCTTTCGGTAGCTTCCTTAGGGGTTTCTTCCTCTCCAGGTTTAAATTGTACCAAAAAATAGACGTGTATTTTATAGGGATTCGCTGGATCATAAAAATATCGAAGTTCAATTGAGAATTCTTCCGACAGTTCATGAAGGCTGTGGGCAAAATCCATTTGCTGGGAAATCATTTTGGAAGCGAATTTCTCCGGGTCTGAACTCTCAGTAGCCGGCATGACCTGCAATCCGGTCAGCTCAATGCCGAAAATAATACTTCCGGATTTTTTAATTGTCTGAATGGTGGTCATAAAGCAGGCCCTTTCTTTAGAAGTATTTTGGCAATCGAATAAAAAATTTGCCGAATCAGGTGGTTAAAGATTAAATCTGTACAAATAAATATAAGCAAATGTATTTGAATCAGATGTTATATTTATCTTTTTATCTCGTCTTATCATTAATAAGAGCCCAATGCAATTTTTCCGTGTTTTCAACAAAACGGATTTGTAAATTAGAAGCTCTAATATTGAAAATTATATTATTTTTTCCTAAACTTCCATAGGAGTAATCATGAATGCAATCGTACAGGTGCTTCCTTCGTTCTTTTTGAAAACATTTCCGAATTTAAACGAAAAGACTTGTCGGCAATTGTCCGAAGATTGAAGGAATAAAAAGCGGCGAGATAAAGTTCCACGAAATACAGGTGTTAAAGGAGAAGCAGATGAACCCGTTAGATATGATTATTGTCGTAATTTTGGGGTATTTTGGCACGATCAGTTTCTTCCGCGGATTTGTAAAAGAAGCCTTTGCATTGGGAGGGTTGGGGTTAGGTATTATCCTCGCAAATGTGTTTTATTCGATGCTGGGCGACATACTTTTAAAATTCGTGGATTTTCCATCCCCTGCTATAGCAAATATCATGGGTTATTTGATTATTTTTATTGCTGTGGCTATTGCCATGTATGTCCTGGGTTTCTTAGCTGAAAAATTTGTCAAGCTGGTATTGTTGAAATGGCTGGATCGGTCACTGGGTTTCGTTTTGGGGTTTATCAAGGGGTTTCTGATCGTTGCTGTATTATCATTGGTCGTAGGCATTGTAATGCCTCGAAAGGCCACATTCATACAAGAATCTGTATTGCTGCCCTATATTGAATCCTCTTATGTTTTTTTCCCGGATCATTTGCTTTCGATTATCAAGGAAAAAAAGAATGAATTTGAAATATATTTAGAAAAGCAGACTAAACCAAAATCAGATGAAAATAAATCTGAAAATCCCTCTAAACAGAAAAAGGAAGAATCTCAAGAATCAAAGGAAAAAACTGCTTCCGAAGCTTTATAGGTAAAAAAACCGCTCGGAGTTTTGATTCATGCGCACAAATGATCTTGAAGCTCAATCTCAACTACTGATTGAAGTAAATAACCTCACTGTCTGCCGCGGTACGCAGGTTCTCTTTGATCGCGTGTCTTTTGAGCTAAATGCCGGTGATCGCATGGCCGTGATTGGAGGAAGTGGGTCTGGAAAATCAAGTTTGTTTAAGGTGTTATTGGGAGGCGCGAGACACCCGGGTTTGGGTTTTACATTTTTGCAATGGCACCAAAATATATTTGTCAGTTTGGAGCAGAATGGTGGGGGAAACGGTTTAAGAGGTAAACTGTTTAATAGAATTAAAAAAAATCGTTTTGTAGAACTGGTTGCGGAGTCACTCTACATTTTAGAGGGGAATATTTGCTTGCAAGGTATCGATTGCAATAGAAAAAGGGCGTGGCAAAACTGGTTAACCATTAATTCCGGTGTCCTTTTTCAAACCGAGGCACTTTTTGAGGGTTGCAGCGTTCGTTACAATCTGAGTTATCCTCTTAAATATTCTGCGGGATCAAGCGGCGTTTTGAGTAAAGAGCAACTTGATGCCAATTTATATGAACTCCTTCGGGATGTACAACTTTTAAACGGAAGCAAGGAAGATATACAAGGGCTGCTGAACCGCGATATTGATGATCTCAGCGGGGGGCAACGGAAAAGGATTGCATTGGCTCGTGCTTTGGCCAATCATCCTGCCCTTTTACTGTTAGATGAGCCTTCCAGCGGATTGGATGGCAAAACAGCCAAAGCAATTGCAAAAACTTTGCATCGATTATGCAGCCAGCAAGGCACAACCGTCGTTTGCGTCACCCATGACCTGGATTTTGCCAAAAAATTGGGTTGTAATAAAGTTGCTGAGATCGATGAGAAAGAAAGTTCAATTGTTATTAATGAATTTGACAGTATTGGAAAGACCTATCATGGTTCTCCGGCCCTTTTAGATAGTTCGAGCCATTATATCCGGCATTGCCTTTTGTACTTGTCAGCCCTGTGGGCGCGTTTAATGGAAATCTTTATAAATGGCGGAAAATTATGCATACCGGTGGCATTAATAGCCGGTGCCGGACTGGTTGTTCAAGCCATTGCTGGCCCGCGGCTTATCGAGCATTTTATGGTTCAAGGGGTTGTCGCCGGCGTTTTTTTCGGAATGGGGACCATAATGCCTGCGTTGCTGGTCATCGGTTTATGTGGGGGCGGCATAACAGGTGAAAGCGCTCAGAAAAAACATACCGATCAAATAGAATATCTCCGTATAATAGGTGTCCGGCCAGCATTGCTTTATGGTGTCCCGATTGTCACGGCAATGACAATTGTTCTTCCTTTTTTGGTCTGGATATCGGAATTTTTTATGTTGGGTGGCGGGAAAATGACTTTATTGGGTTTTCCCCATCAGACGGCAATAACAGCTGAAAAATTTTGGTTTGAGGCTTGGCGCCTTGTAGATGTGGAGATGTTGGCCCATAGCGGTATAAAAGGACTGAGTCATGGCGCAATTATTGGTTTGGTGTCAATTTGGTTCGGCTTTCATGCCCGTTCCGGCGAATCCGGCTTGCGAAACGCTATTGCCGCATGCGTTATTTTTTCGTCGCTGTTTGTCATTTGTGCTGATGTTTTCTGGTCTTGGCTCTGGGCGGGGCGCTGGTAGGACGTGCCCTTTCGGCAAGCGTGCATGAAAAAAATTTTAAGCTGGGGTACTGTCGGTCGAAAACCCTGAAAAACAGGAGGACCGATGAAATTGACAGCTGCCCCGACCACACCGG